>Ga0315279_10000045_pt1 | contig 274111 bp, 288 predicted proteins | sample YL17G06_20_MG_FD_203694 | JGI IMG/M metagenome (GOLD analysis project Ga0315279, IMG submission 203694) | Sediment microbial communities from Yellowstone Lake, YNP, Wyoming, USA - YL17G06_20 | ecosystem: Environmental > Aquatic > Freshwater > Lake > Sediment | place: USA: Wyoming | collected...
CTCGGAGTTCAGGAGTAGCAGCACTTCTTCCTGTGGAAAACATAAGGTCTGCCGTACAGAAATCTAAATGCCAAACACGATAATCCTAAAGCAGAACGAACCGCTGGATAGGAAAGAACGCAAAGCATGAGACAGACACACCCCAGCTCTTCGAGTGGAACTCTGTATTGATGAGTTGAATAATGGTCATTTGTTCTTATTAAAAGAAATATACTCTGAATGGTAATACATGTGAATGTATTATAATGATTGCCCTTAAAGATTTTAGACATGTACTAGAAAATAATTCTCGCCCAAGTTGTCAAAAGTAGTCCGGCGTTATGTTTTCCAATGGAAATGTTGGGGTGTGTGTTTTTCGATGGCAGATGCTCTATCGGGTACATGATTGATTGACTGCCCTTTAAGAATGCAACTTCTTCCAGCGGTGCGATCTAGCTCAGCTTTTCATCGCATATTTACCCTTGTGCTGCCGTTGTGCCCAATTCCTCTTCACTTTTCGTGAAGTCCTTGTGACATTGACTCGTTTCTGCTTCTTCTACGAGTCTGTTTCTGCTTCTGTTGAGGCGTTTGTGCCTTGTTTCTGTGAAAAGGCCACCCCTGCGCTTCTACTGGAGATTGCGCTTTATGACTACTCTGTTCCCATTTTCCAATTTCACCTAATCTGTTAACCCTGTTAGCCCAGAAAGGTTGGAGGTTTGGCTGTGTTTTCTGTTTAGAGCAGAATTCTGCCTGTTCCAAGGCCCTCTTTTCACCGTAACACCTATAACCTGTGAACTGTGAAACTGTGAACACAGCCCTAAGGTGTACACCATCAATGCCAGCTAGGAAAATGCGCGTCGAGCTGTTCGATAGTGACGGTAATCGCTATTCGATAAGCTTTGAGGGGCAGATTACTCGAGATAAGGCTCTGCGTCTTCTAGATCTGGTAGAGCTTTTGGGCGGGGTGCCTTCGGGTGGGGGTAATCCGGGCTCTAGCCCTGTTTCCCAAGGTCTGGAAATGTCGAAGTTTGACAAAGTACGGGCCTTAGTTCAGAAACACTTCCCTCTGGTATGGTTCTCCTCCAGGGAACTCCAGTCTGTTTTTGAACAGGAGTTGAAAGAACCGATTACTTTGAGTACAGTTGCAACATACTTGTCTAGGATGGCAACAAAAGGGCTCGTCCTGAAGACAGGTCCTTCGAACAGCCTGAAGTATAAAGCGGTCACAGGTGTTCCGCAAGCCACGCTTCGCCAACGGGTGCCTTAAGTAAAGTCGCGATTCAAAACAGCGAAAATCATGTAGCGGGGGTCTCTGTTTTCTTCAGAAGTTTCTCCATCTCTTTCTTGACGGTATATTTGAACGGAATCTTCCCAGTTTCCCTTTCCAAATAACCCTCTTCATAGAGCTTCTTCATCAAACGTGCCGTGTGCTCCCTGCTGAGTTTAACCCTCTCCTTAATCTCTGGCGCAGTTTTAGGCCCTTCGGAAGCAAGCAATTCCAACACAGACAGCTCTGTGTCTGTCAACCGTGACATTGCCTTCTCCCTCCTAATGGGAATGACAGCCTCAAGGCCTGCCTCAGGAACAGGAGGTGGCTGTCTTGTTTGTTTCTCAAGACTTGTGATCTTTGCCGTCACAGCGTCCTGTGATGCAGAAACATCACGGATTCTATTCTCGACCTCGTCCAGTCGACCAATAACCTGGTTTTTACTTTCGGAGTCCGCTCCGACCTTGGTTTCGAGGGCGCCTACACGCTTTCCAATATCCTCGATCATGTTGAGCGTACTGCTACCTCGAGAAGCGGTGGCTTCAACCTTGTAAGCGATCGCTTCAAGCTTTTCGCCTTCACGCCTAAACTGCCTGTTGAAGCTCAGGACAATGTCCTCTACTGCGGCTCGTGCCTTCTCATATTCCTTTTGGGCTCTACGCAGTTGCCTATAATACTCTGCCGCCGCAACCACAGTCACCGTGACTAGAAAGGCCGCCAGAGCTAGGGCAAATTCGTCCACGTGATCCGCCTCTGTGATTCAAGTGTGATTAAGAGTGAGTCAATCATGTTGCATCACACATCACATCTTCACCATGCAGGATTTAAAACTTATGGTCTTTCCCATTGAACATTCAAGCATGACATCACACGTCACAGTTTGATGAACTAAGACCATGGCAAACGCTTATCAACATGGCGTATCGAGATACGCCCAGTCTGGGCGTGTTTCAGCATTAGCAGCTTCCCTGCGTCTTCTGCCGGGGCTTGTTTTAGGTGCCCTCAATAGTAGCGGTTTTTGTGTGATTTGTGATGTCACACACTGCTTTCTGATGGACCAGAAAGCTGTTTTAGGCTTGTTTCAAGCTCTTCACGAAGCAATTCTATGACCCTTGTGCGTTCGCTCACGTCTGTACCGCCCTCGGGTATGCTTTTGTATGCCTCTAAATAGATGTGCAATTTATTCGCTATTTCGAGGTAGGGGTCCAGAGTTGTGCTCTCAAAGACTCCCAAGTACCCTAAGAGTATCACAGTATAGATAGATTTTGCTACATTTTCTTTGGCCTGTTTTAAGGTCCTATTGAAAGCTCCGCGGCTTATTTTTGCCTTGGTTAGCCTTAATACGGCCTTTTCGTCGTATTTCAGCGTTTTGCCCGCCACATTCTCAGACAAAATGTCAATGAGGAGTGTTTCGAGCTGGGTTTTTGTTAAGTGACTGTTCGCCGCGATTATTTTGACAATAGGGTCACCAAGCGAGCTTGTTAGCCAAGGTTGAACTCTCTCTTTTAGCCCCATACCCGTCCCCTGAAAGTACTATTCAAATGGATACGGGTTTGTATACGGGCTCCGATTTTTAAGACTATCGACTTTCATATTGTAGATTAGGGATAGCCGCGACGTAGCATTTTTATGGCTGCCGGCACACTGAATAGTGAGGAGGAACTGGCTATTTCGAGGTTTAAGCCCGCAGAGCGGCTCAAAGGGATGAAGGCTGGAGGAATAAGTCGGTTTTTCGATTTAGCGAAGGAATTGCCGAATTGCATTAACCTGAGCCTAGGGGAACCGGATTTCTCTGTCAGCCGTGGTGCTCTTGAGAGAGGCTGGAATGCTGCGATTGAAGGCAAGACTCACTATGCACCTACTAACGGTGTGGAGGAGTTGCGTGAAGCCTTGGCGGAGAAGGTTCGCCGTGATTATGGCCTCAACTATGACCCAAATTGCGAGGTGCTGGTCACTGTTGGGGGAAGCGAGGCGATTGCTTTGGCCTTTTGGGGTCTGCTTAACCCATGTGATGAAGTCATGGTTCCCAATCCTGGTTTCGTTGGTTATGGACCAGGAGTTCTCCTGGCGGGAGGATCTACCGCCGACATGCCACTGTTGGAGAAGAATGACTTCAGTCCTTCTGTTCGTGATGTGACGTCACTAGTCACGGATAAATCACGTGTGATGCTTCTCAATTTCCCCAATAACCCTACAGGCGCCGTGCTTTCCCATGATCAAGCTGGTTCCATTGCGAAGATTGCTGTTGAGCGTGACATGATCGTGATTTCTGACGAGGTCTACGAGAAAATTGTCTATGATGATGCCAGGCATCACTGCATGGCGACTTTTCCAGGCATGCGGGAACGTACACTGGTGATAAACTCGTTCTCCAAGACCTATGCGATGACGGGAATCCGAGTTGGCTTTGTTTATGGACCAAAGGAACTGGTTGCGCCTCTTTGGTTAGTGCACCAATACACGGTCACTTGCGTGGACAGCATTGCACAATACATAGCCCTAGCTGCCCTAACAGGTCCTCAAGATTTTGTAAAAGAACTGATGAAGGAATTCGACAGGCGACGGCACCTGGTTCATAAGAGGCTAAATGAAATTGAAGGCTTCAGCTGTATGCTCCCGAAAGGTGCCTTCTATGCCTTCCCGAACATAAAGGCGTTCGGCTTGTCCTCAGAGGCATTTGCACAGTTGCTTTTGAGGGAAGCTCAAGTGATGACGATGCCAGGCTCTGCTTACGGCAAGTACGGCGAGGGATACATACGGATCTCATACGAGCTGCCTATGAAAAACTTGAAGAAGCGTTAGATCGAATAGAGAAGGCGGTCAGAAAGATCAGGTGAACACTTTTAGAGATCCTCAGCCGACTTCTTAAGTTTATCAAACAATTCTGGACGCAAATCCTTAAGGACAGGGATAAAGGCTTCTATGGATCTTATGTCTGAGTAATCAATTGTGGCCGTCACAAAGTCTGCTTCATCATGCTTGGCTTGAACGAGAACTCTTCCGTTAGGACCCAAGAGTCTGCTGCCGCCCCAAAACTGCAAGCCGTCCTCGATTCCAGCAAGGTTCACGAAAGCCAGGAATGCCGTGTTCTCAATGGCCCTGGCCGTCGTGAGCACTTCAAAGAATGTTCGGCGGACCGCTGGCGAAGCTGAAATGCAGACAATCAGTTGAGCTCCTTCAAGCCGTGTTAATCTAACTACCTCAGGGAAGTAGATGTCGTAACAGACAATCAAGCCTATCTTACCGAGGTCGGTGTCAAAGACCGCTGGCTGATATCCGGGGCGGAAGTATCTTTTTTCCTCAAAGATGCTGTGAGTTGGCAGGTACATCTTGCGATATTTACCAATAAGGCCCTTCGGGCTCACTAGTACTGCGGTATTGTGAAGAGTAGCTTGGGTATTCTTGCTCAGTTCAGGCATGCCGAAAATGATGTGCAGTCCCGCCTTCTTTGCGAATGCCTCTATACGCTTTACTGATGGCCCGGGAATCTCTTCTGCCAATTCGTAGATCTGATCTCTGACAACATAACCGGTCAAGGAAAGTTCAGGAAGAATCAGAAGCTCGGCCCCCTGCTTCTGAGCTTTCACGGCAGCCTGTTCGATCTTCTTCAAATTACCCGCTTTGTCTCCAGCCTTGCAGTCTATCTGTGCAAGAGCAACATCAAACTTTTCTTTCACACCTAATCCCTCACAACGCCTAGTATGGATCTCTTGGAAGTCTGAAGTCAGTACCGATTGTTCGATATTCAAGCTTTGCTGTCAAGAGTAGACGCCTTTTGTGTTCTGCGGCAAGCCACCTCTGTTTTATCTTTCCAACCAAACTCACTTTGATCTTCAACTGCGGTGCTATTTCCTCAGGCTTCATAAAACGCTCCAGCCCATAGAGAACTAGATCAAGCTGTTCATATTTCATGCCCAACTCGTCTTCAGCGAGCTGGTTTGGCCAAAGGGCTGGCGAAGGTGGTTTTTCAACAATCTCCTGCGGAATACCCATGTGCCGGGCGAGTGTTCTAACTTGGGTTTTGTATAGGTCCATTATTGGCGAAATGTCCGCTGCAACGTCTCCCCACTTTGTGAAGTACCCCATCATCGTTTCTGACTTGTCCGAGCTTCCGCAGACCAGTCGCCCAAACCTGTTAGCATAATAATAGTTGTAGATCATTCGGGTTCTTGCTTTTATGTTGCCTTTGCTCAGTCTGTCCGATGGATCAAACACAGGGATTGAGGTGTAGAGCGCCTGTAGAGAATCAGTGATGTCGATGGTTTCCGTCTTCAACCTAAACTTTTTGGCAACAAGCTTCGCGTGCTCAACATCTCTAACACTGCGTGTCTCCTTTTCAAACAACAAGAGCCCTAGGACTTTGCCGCCGCCTATAGCCTTAGCTGAAAGGGCAGCGACGGTGGAGCTGTCAATCCCGCCTGATAACCCTACAACGATGCCTTTTGCCCCTGTTTTGTCCAGGTAGTCGTCTATGAACCGGAGTATCCTTTTTTCCACTTCAGGCAAATTCAGGTCCAAGGCTTCAGGCGTCAACTTCATAGGGATGGACTCCAATTGTTCTATGGTTGTAGGCAACTATTTAAGGGCAAATGTAAATATTGATGTCTGAAATTTCGCACCTTAGAAGGATCTGGATATGGGGAGAAGAAGGAAAAAGGTCGTACGTATCCCTAGGAAGCATCTGCCAAAGTTCTTCCCTTGTCCCAGATGTGGAAAGGAAACAGTAAGAGTTGAGATCCTTCGAGAGGAAGGAAATGCCATAGTTGGATGCGGTAGCTGCGGCCTTAAGGAACAGTTCCCAGTGAAGCCGGCTCAGGCTGAAGTTGATGTTTACTGTATGTTTACTGACAAGATGTATGGGCGGTCCACAAAGTCGTCTGTACCCGCGGTTAAGGGTGCTTGATTAGGTTGACCTCTATGAACGGTAATGTTGAGAAGTATCTCCTTGGCAAGATTGAAGCAGAGGGTTCTATTCATATAACATTGATAGACCCTGAGAAGGTAACTCCGCCTCAAGCTTCGAAAATTGCCCGCAAAGCAAAGGCCAGCGAAACCTCGGCTATAATGATTGGCGGTTCAACGTTTGTGTCCGGTGCACATCTTGATGATGTTGTAAAAACCGTGAAGCACACCGTCAAGATTCCAATAATCCTTTTTCCGAACAATGTGACTGGCATAAGTCGTTACGCGGATGCCATCTGGTTTATGTCCCTTCTAAATTCTGTCGATCCGTACTTCATAATGGGAGCTCAAATCCTAGGCGCACCGCTTGTAAAGAAGTATGGCTTAGAACCCCTCCCAATGGGTTACATAATTGTCGGCGAAGGCGGCACGGCAGGAGTTATTGGCAGGGCGATTCCAATTCCCCACAATAAACCTGAACTTGCAGCTGCGCATGCTCTAGCAGGACAATACTTAGGAATGCGTTTCATCTACTTAGAGGCTGGGTCGGGAGCAAAGAATCCGGTTCCTCCAGAAATGATTCGAGCGGTCAAACATGACGTCGGTGTTCCGCTTATTGTGGGAGGCGGCATAAGATCCAGGGAGCAGGCCTTAGCTGCAGCGTCCGCGGGTGCTGACATAATCGTTACTGGCAACGTTGTTGAAGAAACAGGGATCAAGCGCAAGGTTTCTGAAATTATCGAGGGCATAAGGCGCGGCAGGACATAGAGGGCCGATACGCTGTTTTTGTGTAGAATTTCTATGGCATAAGCTGTGCCGATCGCGGGGCTTTTGACTCTTTTCTATATGAATACAGAAATAAGCCCGTTACAGGAAAGAGGTCTTGCGAGTGGGAGATTTGAACCATCTGATGAGCGAAGGCTATCGGCAATACGTTGACGCCCTTGAAAGCAGATTCGCGCAACTGTACCATCTGAGCGAGAAAGCACGCGAAAAAGGGCTTGACCCTTCGCTCAAACCGGAGAGTAAGGTCGCCAAGGATCTAGCGGATTTGGTTGAGGGGCTTGTAGGTCCAAAAGGTGTTGCTGAAAGCATCAGAGAGCTGAGCGCCAAGCTTCCTCGAGAAGAACTGGCCTTCAAGATCACTGAACAGATTGTCTACGGCAAATTCGGACACATGGAGGAAGAAGCCGCTGCGGACCAGGCTATACGAACTGCGTTAGCAGTCTTCACTGAAGGGTTGACAGCCGCGCCGATACAGGGAGTGGCGAAGGTGAAGATTAAAACGAACAATGATCGGACACGTTACCTTGCAATCTATTTTGCAGGTCCAATTAGATCGGCAGGCGGTACCGATCAAGCATTAACTTTGGTTGTGGGTGACTTTGTACGGCGGCTTCTGGGGCTTGACCGCTACAAACCAACGGAACAGGAAATATCGCGCTTTATTGAAGAACTGAGGACCTACGAACGCTCGGCAGGAATGCACTTTCAATATCACATTTCCGACGACGAGTTGCGCAAGGCTCTCCAATGGTTACCAGTTGAAGTGACAGGCACAGAATCCGACCCGATTGAAGTATCCACGTTCCGGAATCTTCCACGAATAGAAACCAACCGCGTCAGAGGCGGAGCTCTCAGAGTCGTAAATGACGGCATCGTAGGACGAGCCCCTAAGGTTCTGGTCATTGTAGAAAAACTGGGATTTCAGGGATGGGACTGGCTTAGAGATGTCCGTGGAAAGTCTGAAAAGAATTCCGACGGGTTCATGGACGACGTGATAGCTGGACGCCCAGTATTCTCTTTCCCATCCAGAAGAGGAGGTTTCCGCCTAAGATATGGGAGAGCAAGGAACACGGGATTATCTGCTGTAGGCATCCACCCCGCAACCATGCTTGTGCTAAAAGGTTTCCTCGCAGGTGGAACACAGTTGCGCATGGAGCTCCCCGGAAAAGGCGGAATCTCTGTTCCAGTTGATACGATAGACGAACCCGTGGTGCGATTGACAGACGGGTCAGTTGTCCGAGTTTCAACAGGAACTTTCAATGAGATAAAAGACAAGATTGACAGAATACTTTTCCTCGGAGACATTTTGATAAGCTTTGGAGATTTCCTCTACAACAGCAAGATACTGCCACCTTCAGGATACGTCGAAGAGTGGTGGGCCGAGGAGCTGCAAAAGGCAATCGCAGATAAGTTCGGCGGTAATCTTGAAGAAACTGCTGCGGCCATAAGTATCCCTGTCGAGAGATTACGAAGTCTTCTTGTAGACTTTTCCGGGAACAAACCTAGCTTCAGAGAGGCAATTACACTATCCTCAAAGTTGCATATTCCTTTGCATCCGACTTTTACATTCTTCTGGTCAAATCTTCCTTCAATTGAACACTTGGAGCAGATGAGAACATGGCTTCTCAAGTCTGAAATGCAGGCCGAAAGTGGTTTCGCTCAAAAGATTACAGGAGGAATGGACTCAGCCGTTAAGCAGGGTCTGGAGTTGATATGTCTGCCTCATAGAGTAACAGAGGGCAAGATCACTGTTGAAGGCGAAGATGCAGGTGCTTTGGCCCTGTGTCTTGGTTATGGGGCAGCGTGTGAATTGACTCCTTCATCTGCAAAAACCGTTTTGGAAGCTGTCAACTCCCTCTCCGGCGTGCAGATAAGGGACAAGGCCCCAACGCCGGTTGGCGCGCGGATGGGCAGACCTGAAAAAGCAAAGAGACGTGAGATGAAACCGCTTGTCCATACTCTTTTCCCAGTTGGGTTGGCTGGAGGTGCTCAAAGAGACATTGTTGAAGCTGCAAAACATGGACCCACTTTTGTAGAGATAACAAAGCGGAAGTGCCCAGACTGCAAAACCTACACTTCACGAGTCAAATGCCCGTCTTGCGGTTCTGAAACCATCCCTGAAAGGAGCTGTCCGCGATGTGGAAAAAACCTGAGAGAAGACGAGTGTCCTACGTGCAGAGTCTCTGCCATTAAGTTCCAGAAACAAGCCATCAATTTCAGAGAATCTCTTGATAGCACTTGCAGTGGCTTAGGCGTCTGCGTGCCAAAGATTCTGAAGGGAGTCAAAGGATTGACAAATGAAACCAAGACTCCTGAAACACTTGAAAAAGGTGTTCTCCGGGCCAAACATGATCTTTCAGTGTATAAGGATGGAACGATAAGGTTTGACGCTACCAATGCTCCTCTAACACACTTCAAATCTTCTGAGATCGGAGTTCCAGTCAATGTACTCAGACAGCTTGGTTATGCTTGTGACGGTCAAGGCGCGTCTTTAACGGATGCGAACCAAATTTGCGAACTCAAGCTTCAAGACGCCGTTATCCCCATAAAAGCTGCAGAATACTTCATTAGAGTGGCAGATTTCATAGACGAGCTTCTGTCAAAGGTCTACAGACTTCCGCCGTACTACAACATTAAACACACTGAAGACCTAGTTGGGCATCTTGTCTTCGGCTTGGCTCCACACACTTGCGTTGGCATATTGGGGCGTATCATCGGCTTCACGGACCTCAACCTCTGCTACGCGCACCCCATTTGGCATTCCGCAAAGAGGAGAGATTGCGACGGCGACGAAGACGCGTTGATGCTTGCACTCGACACATTACTAAATTTCTCCCGGGAGTACCTGCCCGCACAAATAGGCGGAATAATGGACGCTCCTCTTCTAGTAACCCCCGTGGTGAACACGAAGGAAGTGCAAAGACAGGCGCATGACTTCGATGTGGCAGCATCTTATCCCCTTGAGTTCTATGAGAAAACTTGGCAGAAAACTGACGCAAGGCAGGTGAGCCCTCTAATAGACCTTGTGAGTTATCGGCTAGGTACTGAAGCTCAATTTGAGGGGTTCAATTTCACAACTCCTGTTTCTAATATTAACAAGTGCAACCCTGAAAGCGCCTACAAACGTCTCACGACAATGACAGACAAGCTGGAAGGTCAACTTGAATTGGCGGAGAAGATTGAGGCTGTAGACGCCGGGAGAGTAGCGCTAAAGGTTTTGAAGACACACTTCATGCCAGACATCGCGGGAAATCTGCGCGCCTTTTCAACGCAAGCCTTTAGGTGCAAATCGTGCAGTCGACGGTTTCGACGGTTGCCGTTGCGTGGCAAGTGCTCAGCATGTGGTGGAGAATTGACTTTGACCGTTCATCGTGGTGGCATTGAGAAGTACTTGGGAGTAGCGCAGAATCTAGTCGACAAATACGGTTTACCGAAGTACTACTCACAAAGACTTGCGCTTGTGAAAGAAGAAATCCATGCATTGTTCGATAGTAGAAAGCCAAAGCAGATCAGTCTAATGGATTTCGCCTGACAAGACTTTTCTACATAGAACGACAAAGGTGTCTTTGATTTAGCATGGTTAAGGAGATTTTTCATCCTAACGCTTACTTGTCAAACATAAAAAATGTGAAGCGGGGTCTCAGGGCGAGAACTAAGATACTGAACGCTTTGGAGAAAACGAGTGGTGATGCCAAGACAATTGGAAAGGAAGCGGCGCTACCATATGGAGTGGCGATGCACCATCTGAAGTTGCTTGGAAAAGAAGGAATCGTACATCGCAAGGACAGTAAACCATGTGTTTGGGCGATAACCGGCATAGGGCAAAAGCGATTAGTGAACTCGCATTAGAAGACGCATTCGCATGGTGCGTGTCCACACTTTGGGCACTTGTTATCGTACTTTCCAAGAGCTGCTTGTTCAAGATCTATTCCTGTAACGTTTGCAAGCGAAGCTAACCATGCGATTACATCAGCAAACTCATCCTGCAATCCTTTTCGGTCACGGGCTTCCAATGCTTCTCCTAGTTCCTTCACCTCATCTGTAAGCCATTCGTACGTTCCAGCTGCGCCTCGCTCGGAGTCTCTGGAAATACAATCGACGCATCACCTCTTGGAACTCGCGGATATTCATTCTTCATTTCACACTCTGGACTTGAAAATAGAATCCGGCAATATGGGGCTCAAAAATTAACGGATTTTGATGTATTTGTAGGCTTCTGTTGCGTTCTCGAAGCAGAAATGCACCTTCTGATAGTCTCTTCTAAATTCTGCAACATCTACCCTTACTTTTTCCACCGGTTCTTTCTCTATTATCACTCTTTTGACGAATTCTGCTATCTCGGTCATTTCAGGCTCTTTCATGCCCAGTCTGGTGACTTCGGAGACGCCCATTCTTATTCCGCCAGGATGCATGAAGTGTCTTCCTTCCTTGATGTCCCATGGTAGCAGGTTCCTGTTTATGATTATATTGGCTTTTTCCAGAGTCTCTTCGATTGTGCCGCCGTCGCCATGCTTGGTTATGTCAATCAAGATTACGTGTGACTGTGTGAATCCTTTGTGCTGAGCCAGAACGTTGAGGCCTCTTTCATAAAGCGCTTGGCCTAGGGCCTTTGCGTTCTTCACTATTTGACCCGCATATTCTTTGCCGAATTCAAGCATTTCTGTGCATGCAATTGCAAGGCCGGCAACTGCGTGCAAGTGATGGTTGCTCACCATACCGGGGAACGTTGCTTTCTTTATCTTTTCAGCGTATCTATCCCAAGAAAGGATTCCGCCGTGCTGCGGTCCAAAGAAGGTTTTGTGTGTGCTCAGGCTAACAACGTCAGCACCTTCCTTTAGCGGGTCTTGGAATTGTCCTCCAGCAATCAGTCCGGCTACGTGAGCCGCATCGTATCCTACTGTTGCGCCGACTGAACGGACAGTCTCTGCTAATTCTTTGACTGGATGCGGAAACGGGAATACACTCGCGCCGAACATGACAAACTTGGGCGGTTTGCCCTTCGTAGCCAAGTCTTGAATTTTGCTTTTTGCTTTGTCCACGTCTATGTTCAGTTCCGTGTAGTCTAGAGGCAGGTATTCAACGTTGAGTCCTTTGACGGCGCCAGCTGTGCCGCCAAGCTCTTTTTTGCCTGATGTGATGTGGCCTCCGCTCGGGATCGAAAGTGCCAGCAGGGTGTCTCCAGGCTCTGTGAAAGCTGTGTAAACTGCAAGATTTGCCACGACGCCTGAAATAGGCCTGACATCGACGAATTCTGCATTGTAGAGTCGCTTCATAAGTTCAATGCATTTGAACTCTACCTGATCTATAAATCGGCATCCCGCATAGACGCGTTCTCCTGGCCATCCTTCCGCGTAACGGTTGCCAAAGTCTGTGGTGATGGCTTCACGAACTGCCGGGCTTGGCACGTTCTCGCTGGCTATGAGCGGAATGCTTTCTTGGAACCATTTATGATGTTCTTGAAGGAGACTAAATAAATGATCGTAATCGTCTCTTGAATTGGTCATCTGAAACCGCCCTTCTCATCACACTATCATTTGTTCAGAAATAAAAACTCTTTGAGCTAACATAACGTTAATAATGTAGAGAAGGACAGATGTTAGTCATCGTAGACATAGGGTCTCAAGATGAGCAAAAAGAAGAAAGACAAGTCCCCGATGCCAGCTGCAAGTGCAGGTCTGCTGAGATTCTTTGAAGAGGAAACCGAAGGCATCAAGGTGCGACCCGAAATCCTTGTAGGATTCGCAATAGCACTGATCATTGTGTGTGCCTTGGCGAACATATTCTTCTAGATCACTGTTTACCGACGAGAAGGCGCATGCAGGACTTCTATCCGTTGTACAGAATTAAGGTGTACAAATATTTCGCTTCTCTCTTCTCTGCTTGCAACTTGCGGTATGGGTTGAGCGATTGTTGCTCGCAGTACGATTGCCTCAGCGTCTGAAAGCCATATGCCTGCAGGTTCACCTGTTACAGCTGTCAGGGTCCCTTCGAACCCGTAGGCGGGATCCAAAATCACCCGTATCTGATTTCCAACATTTTTCTCCAGCATGTGAAATATCGTTGGGGGGAGACTCTGCTCGGGCATAGGAATCGCAAAACCTCGTAGTTAGTAATTGCTAGATAGAATACTAGCTTTACACAAATATATACTGTGCTAATGGTCCAACATCTAATTGATAACGCCCAGCGTGGTTCTTCTTAAGCGGTTTCATGTTAAGAAACGCGGCAACACCTGTCTAGTAATTGCGCCCGTGATGTGTCAATGGACAACAGGCTTTGCTGCTTGACTTCCCAACAATTTAATATGTGTGTAATCATCTTTTAGCAAACTCAAATTTGGGGAAAAAACGTGCCCACCGGAGATTCACTAGCACAATCCATGGACAAAGCCAAGAAACGTTACTCCTCACTATTCAGGCTACCGTCAGATCGAAAGGTGCTTCTACTATTGGCTTTCGTCTCAATTGCTGGGGGTCTTCTGTCCACAATAACGCTCATTTCCTCTGCTATGGGAATACTGAACGGGTTGCTGCTAGGCCTTTCAGTCTTCCTTGCAGGTCTAACAGCTGATTGCATCATATACACGCTCATACTAACAAAAGATACTATCTACAATCTAAGACGCACAATGGCACTTTCCCTCTTTTCATGGGGCTTGTGGCTCTTGTTCATCCTTATAGGAATGGTCTTTACATTCTCGCTTGGTTTCCAAAATTGGTGGCTCCGGTTTTGTCTTCTGGGCTTCTCCGCGGTGCTGATCCTACGTCTGGTGGTCTTCTCTTCTACCTCAGAAATGGGTAGATCAAGGATTTTTGCCGCTTCTTTCCTTGAACCATTTTTCTGTGTGGCTCCGTTTCTCACGCTTTGGTTTATGACTGGAAATCCTATAACATTGTATCTGCTCCTGTTCATCATCTTCGCAGTAGCTGTCGGGATTGCTTCGACCTATGCTTTTCTTTATCCCATAGACCGCATCGGCAAACGCACGTTGGGAATGCGTTCACTATCACTTTTCAGGGCATTCGTGTCCAATTGGGTGTTGAACTTGAATGAGCCTTTCGAACAACTGCTTGAAGAACTGGGCGAAAAGAGGAATGTCGAAACTTCGCTTGTGAAATTCTCATCATCCAAGTCCAAGGCAGTCATGGTTGTTCCATCTGTTCATCCAGGGCCATTCAAAAACATTGGAAGCAGTCTTTTGCCTTCTTTACTTAAAGCAGCCCTGGAAAAAGACCTCAACTGTACCGCGTGTGTGCCCCATGGCTTGCTTGGGCACGAGTTTGACCTTGCTTCTCAGCAACAGAATCAGAGAATTGTCGATCATGTTGTTGCGACTGTCCGGGATTTGGAGGTCTCAGAAACGGTGGTGTCTCCATTCGTCAAAGTGACAAACGGCTTAGCTACGGCATGCTGCCAAGTCTTCGGCAATTCTGCTCTAATCTCATTCACTCTTGCACCCAAGACGATTGAAGACCTACCGCAGGAAGTGGGCTTATTCGTCCGTGAGGAAGCCGAAAGAAACGGCCTGGATCTCTGCACTGTGGTGAATGCACACAACAGTATTGACGGAGAGGCAGAGATGCAGGAATCAATGGACTCTTTGAAGGATGTTGCTAGCAAATGTTTGAAGAAAGCTGTCTCATTGAAGAAGTTGCCGTTTGAAGCAGGTGCTGCAACAGTTTTGCCCAAAGAATTCAGTCTGGAAGATGGCATGGGGACGGGCGGTATCACAGCTATTGTCATTAAGAGTGGCGAGCAAAAATCTGCATACGTTGTAATAGATGGAAACAATATGATTTCGGGTTTACGCGAAGAGATTCTGACATCCTTGAACGCATTGGGCATAAACGAAGGCGAGGTCTTCACGTCGGATACTCATTCAGTCAGCGCTTTGATATTAGGCGAGCAAGGTTATCATCCAGTTGGAGAGGCAATGGACAGAAAGAAACTAATTGACTATATAAAAGAGGTAACTCTAACGGCAATTGCGAATCTGGAGCCCGCGAGAGTTTCCAGCCAAAGCGTAACAGTCACTGATGTCACGGTTCTCGGAGAAAAACAACTTGAAACTCTATGCCTTTTAATAGACAGAAGTCTTGAGACGGCAAAGAGGATCGTTGCTCCCGTGTTCCTGACCGCAGGGTTAGTGTTGATGTCGTTTTTGTTGTTTCTTTGAGCTAACACTAATAAGGTTGAAGTTTTCCATGGTTTACTTCTCGGTAGAAGGGAGAATTTTTGCTCAAGGAAGTCAGAATTCATGGCCGAGGTGGGCAAGGAAGTGTCACCGCTGCAGAAGTTTTGGCTCACGCTGCCTTCTTCGAGGGTAAGTCGGTCCAAGCTTTTCCATATTTTGGAGCTGAACGAAGGGGCGCTCCAGTCAAAGCTTTCACGAGGATAAGTAATGAACCAATACTTGTTCACAGCCAAGTCTACAATCCTGATTATGTTATAGTGCTTGATCCTTACATCTACAAGGTTGTCGACGTGACTGAAGGCCTGAAGAAGAATGGAATTCTTGTCATGAACACGACGAAGAAACCTGAAGAAATTGGATTGAGCGGCTGGCGGGTTGCTACAGTTGACGCAACTGGCATTGCTCTCGAACTAAATCTGCTTGTTGCTGGTTTGCCTGTTGTTAACACATCAATCCTTGGCGCCTTTGCCAAGGCAACTGGTGAAGTAAAACTTGACAGCGTGTTGAAAGCCGTGAATGAAACTTGGTCAGGTGCTGCTGGCGAAAGAAACGCGAAAGCGACAGAACTGGCATATGAACGTTTGACAAAATGGTGGGATGGTGACGTATAATGAGCACAGCGAAAAGTCGCAGGGAAATGCCACTTACACCATTGTCGTTTCCGACCGAAGGCAGTAGCGGGAAGACAGGGTCATGGAGAACTTTTCGTCCTGAGGTCAACTACGGTAAGTGCACAAATTGCACTCTGTGCTGGATCTACTGTCCAGACGCAGCGATTACTCGGCAAGAAGACGATTCCCCCAAAATAGACTACGACTACTGCAAAGGCTGCGGGATATGCGCGAATGAATGTCCGACGAAGGCGATAACCATGAAAAGGGAGGAAGAGTAAATGGCGCAGATGATAATCGATACAGCAAACCACCTTGCAGGCTATGCTGCAAAAGCTGCAAGAGTCAAGGTTGTAGCGGCATACCCAATAACTCCACAGACCACAATTGTTGAGAAGATAGCTGACTTCGTAGAAACAGGAGAAATGGATGCCGAATACATTCGCGTGGAATCTGAACATAGCGCGATGGTAGCTTGCATAGCCGCCGCTGCAGCCGGCGTCAGGACTTTCACGGCCACATCTGCACACGGCTTGGCGCTTATGCACGAAGCTCTGCATTGGGCTTCAGGTTCACGTTTGCCTATTGTCATGGCCGTTGTCAACCGTGCAATGGGTGCTCCTTGGAGCATATGGCCAGACTTCAGCGATTCGCTTTCTCAGCGAGACACTGGCTGGATGCAGTTTTACTGTGCTGACAATCAAGAGGTCTTTGACACGATAATTCAGGCTTACAAGCTGTGCGAAGATGAAAGAGTGTTTTTACCCGCAATGGTTTGTCTTGAAGGTTTCATTCTGTCTCACACTTACGCTCCGGCGAGCGTTCCAGATCAGAACGAAGTCGACAGCTTCCTACCAGAGTACAAGTGCGGTTGGATGTTGGATGTCAATCGTCCTTTTTCTCATGCTAATCTGGTTTCACCTGAGTACTACATGGAATTTCGCTACATGATTCAAGAGGCCATGGAAAACGCTAAACGCCTGATTCCGCAGATAGACAAGGACTACGGTAAGCTTTTTGGCAGGGAATACGGCGGGCTTGTTGAAAAGTACAAATGCGACGATGCTGACCTCATCCTGCTGACTATGGGAACCATGGCAAGCGACGCCAAACTAGCCATTGACAAAATGCGTAAGGAAGGGTTGAAGGTTGGATCGGCAAGAGTTCGCGTTTATCGTCCATATCCTGTGGAAGAGATTTTGAAGCTTGCTGAGAACGCCCAGATGATTTCAACCATAGACCGCCACATATCCTTTGGGATGGAAGGTTTCTTGGCTTCAGAGACGAAGGCCGCACTTTTCGACAAGGAAGACAAGCCGCTAGTTGCTGGTTTCATCGCAGGCTTGGGAGGAAGAGACGTGACTGCCGGCACGATTGAGCGGCTGGCTCACAAATCTTTGAAATGGATGCGCGCTGGCAAGATTGAAAAGGGAACTGAATGGGTTGATTTGAAGGAGTAAGAAGAATGGTCACAATAAAAGAGCTTCCAAAGGAGGAATATCTGCTCAAGGGTCACGCTGCATGCGCCGGCTGCGGCCCAGCTATTTCTTTGCGTTTACTTCTTAAAGCATTGGGCAATAAAGTCATGTTAGTCGTTCCTGCATGTTGTACGACAGTGATTCAAGGGCCCTATCCTTACACTTCGTTTGCTGTGCCTCTCCAGAACATACTGTTCGAGTCTACAGGTGCAGCAGCTTCTGGCATTGTGGCAGCTTTGAAGGCGAGAAAACTGCAGGGTATTACGGTGGTCGGATGGGCTGGAGACGGCGGCACGGTAGACATAGGAATACAAGCTTTATCGGGAGCGGCTGAAAGAGGTACCGACTTTATCTATGTATGTTATGACAATGAAGCTTACGGCAACACTGGAATGCAGCGTAGCGGGTCCACTCCGTACGGTGCGTGGACGACAACGACCCCGACTGGAAAGACGGAGCGCAAGAAAGACATGCCGTTGATCATGGCAGCTCACAGGATTCCTTATGTTGCGACCGCCTGTACGGCGTATCCATTGGATTTCGTAAACAAGCTTAGAAGAGCGAAGGATATCCAGGGGACAAAGTACATTCATCTTTTGACACCGTGCCCCACTGGTTGGCGGTGTGACACCAGCAAGACGATTGAGTTGGGTCGACTTGCAGTGCTGAGTGGTCTATGGGCTCTCTACGAGATTGAGAACGGTAAGTTCAAGCTCAGTTCCCCTAGCGACAGACTGGTTGATAAAACCAAACGGAAGCCTGTTAAAAAATACTTTTCGCCGCAGGGCCGCTTCCGCAATCTGAAAGAAGAGGATATTCAGAGAATCGAGAAATGGATTGACGAAGACTGGGAACAATATCACAAATTAGCGTCAGACGATGCCCCTGAACTAGCACTTCACGGAAAGGCATGAAAATCGGCAGGCTCGTAATCGCTTCCTTTTGCGCGCAGCCAGCGGTTTTCCTGCATGGTGTTTCGCAGATATGATACAGATAGTTATATAAAACCGTCTTTTCTAATCGTCTAGTCCCAGTCGGTGATGTGAAATGAGCAGTTATCCGAAGATTGTCGTAACTCCTCCAGGTCCTAAAGCAAGAGAATGGGTCAAGAAAGACGAAAACGTGATTTCGCCATCCTATGGCCGATTCTATCCACTTGTCGTCGAATCAGCCAAGGGCTGTATCGTCAAGGATGTCGACGGGAACGAATTCATTGACTTCAACTCTGGCTTGGTTTGCATGAATGTCGGCCACAACCATCCCAAAGTGGTCGCCGCTATCAAGAACCAGTGCGACCGTTTCTTGCATTACTCGAACACGGACTTTTTCTACAAGGAAGTTATCGAGCTGGCGGACAAACTTGCACACATCGCGTCAGGAGGCCCTGAGAAAAAGGTGTATTTTGGCAACAGTGGAGCCGAAGCAATGGAGGCTGCGGTCAAACTTGCAAAGTGGCATACACGAAAGCAACTATTCCTGGGTTTCATAAGCGCTTTTCATGGTCGAACAATTGGCGCACTCTCTTTCACCGCAAGCAAGCCGACTCAGAGACGCTACTTCTTCCCTCTGATGCCAGGAGTAACTCACGTGCCATACGGATACTGTTACCGTTGTCCATACAAACTAACCTTCCCTGAATGCCGTTACTGGTGTGTAGACTTCATCGACGAATATGTTCTGCAGAAATACATTCCGCCTGAAGACGTGGCTGCAATTGTTATAGAGCCTATACAAGGTGAAGGCGGATATGTTGTACCGCCGCCAGAATATCATCAGCGAATCAAGAAGCTTGCCGACAAATACGGGTTCTTGCTCATAGACGACGAAGTGCAGTCTGGAATGGGAAGAACCGGAAAATGGTTTGCCATTGAACACTGGGGCGTTGAACCGGATATTGTCTGCACATCAAAAGCACTGGCTTCAGGATTACCTCTGGGAGCCACCATAGCCAAAGCAAAAGTCATGGATTGGGTTCCAGGCTCGCACGCAAGCACTTTTGGCGGAAACCCGCTTTCATGCGTTGCCGCAGGAGCTGTAATCGACGTCATAAAGGAAGAGAAACTTCTCGAGAACGCAACTAAACAGGGCGCCTACATAATGAAAAGGCTAGCAGAACTCAAGGAAAAAAGCGAAATCGTAGGTGACGTCCGAGGTAAAGGCTTAATGATAGGCATGGAAATCGTTGAGGACAAAGAGAGCAAGAAACCTGCACCTCAAAAGGCCAGTGAAATAATGATGCGTTCATGGAAACGCGGCATTAACGTAATCACTTGCGGGGCTTCAACAATCAGAATTGCGCCACCTCTGGTAATCACAAGAGAACTTGTGGATTCATCGTTGAACATAATTGAAGACGTAACGAAAGAAGTTGAAAAAGAAAAGTAAGCGTCCAAACGTGTTGACATGGAAATTCGACGGTTAACGATAGCTGACTATGACGAGATTGTGAAGCTTTGGTCTACCGCAGATCTACCTTTCAAACCAAAGGGTCGAGACAGCAAAGAAGCAATAGAAGCAGAGATGAGGGCTAACCCCGATTTCTTTCTTGGAGCATTTGAAGACGGGCATCTCGTCGCGACAGCAGTTGTGAGTTGCGATTTGCGAAAGGGCTGGATCAATCGCCTAGCTGTACACCCAAATTATAGACACCGCGGCATCGGAAAAACTTTGATCGACGAATGTGAACGAACGCTTGGGAAACGAGGAGTGAAGCTGTTCTGCGCGTTGATTGAGGATTACAACAGTTCGTCGAGACAACTTTTCAAGAAATGCGGCTACGTTGAACACCGTGAAATTCTGTACTTCAGCAAACGCGAGAGCAATGATATCTGATTAGGCAAACGTGTCTTCCCTCGGCCACCTGGACGTTCTTCCGGTATTAATGTCTTAGAAGTCGCGCGGTTTCGCTATGATTTCTCTTATCTTCAAGTCGAAGAATTTCGCAGAATTTGCAGGACATATTCGGAGTGCGGTATCTGCTCCTCGTCCAGTCCCTCCGATGGCTATAATGTCTCTGTCAACAGGAATCAAACCCGCGTCTGCAGCCATCAAAGTTACCTCAACGCAGACTTTTGTTCCTTCGCCCATTCGCCTGAGCACATTTGCGATCAGCTCCAATGGTTGTATCGTGCCAAAGTCTTTGCGTACTGCTCTCTCGGCGCTGCTGAGGGCATGAGTGCCGGTGAAAATCTTTGCTTTGCTCGCCTTCATCCTCTTTTCATATTGTTCTTCCAGTTCATTTTTCCCAGGTTCTTTGAAACCATAGGCGTGGGCAACGACAACGACATTGCATCCTTTGAGGGTTTCAGCAGCTTCAGCTCCCGTATGGCCTGTTGTTGATGCGACAACTATGTCCTTTATGCCTTCTTTTTCAACATACTTTTTCACGGTCTTCAATAGGATTCTGGTGTTTCGCTCGCCTGCTTGATCAAAGTATGTTGTGGTCTTTTCATTCGGACTCATCAGTTCTTCCTCACGATGATTATCCCATAAAACTAAACGTTGTTTTATAGTTTTGGAATTCCTAACGATCCATCGAAGGGTTCTTTCTTAACGGTTTTCTCTTCAGGTCGGTTCCGCATATCTCGCATTTTGAGGATCTGTATCCTGAGGGGTACGTCTTGTGGCACGCTGGACAATAACGTAGCCACTCCAATCGGCGGCGGATGCCAAAAGTGACTAGAGAAGCAAATTCTATCCCGACATGTTTTGCAACGTTCTGTATTGAATAGTCGTCTGTTGCGATCATCGGTGAGTAACCGCGTTCCTTGAGTTCAAACGCGAGGGCCAAAACTTGGAGGTCTGCCTCTGAAAGAAAGAACGCATCGCCCACTTCAGACGCGGAGTTTCTGGCTTTCTCCATGAACCTATCGTTCGGGCTTTCAACTTTTACTCTGCCATTTTCTTCTGCTGTTTTGAACCTGAAGCCTAAGATCGAGTCTTCAGGTATCTCGGCTCTGACTGAGGGAACGGTATACTGTTCTTCACTTATAGAAAAGGGATCGAAACCAGCGACGAAGGCGGAGGTATCTAGAACTATGACTCTATTGCCAGGTGGGTTGCCTAAGGTTTTCACCTCATCCCTTGAAGACGAGTCTGCTTCTCAAACGTGGATAGAAGTTCTCCTTGAACCTTATGAAAGACGTCTCATGTTTTGAACATGTGACAACAAGACGTGGAAGTCTAGAGGTTACAAGTTGGCGGTGATGTCCATCTATCAATACTTGCGTTGTTCTCGGCTTTTTCACTTCAATTGCAAGTTTGGTGTTAGCCGGAAAAACGATTGGACGAAAAATGCTCAACGGACATACTGGTGTTAGAACGAAGGCGTTTATGGCTGGGTCCAAAACAGGTCCCCCTGCAGAGAGAGAATAGCCTGTGGAGCCAGTCTGTGTAGCCACCATCAGCGCGTCGGATTGACATACCACGATAGGTTCTTCGTCTCTGAATATTCGGGTATAAAGCAGCTTTGCTGGTTCGTCAGGTGAGATTACTACTTCATTCAGTGCATCAGGAAGCTTCATGTTGTCTGCAGTGATGGCTAGCTTCATGCATTTTTCAAGTTTGAAGTCGCCGCTCAAACATCTGTCTACTGCCGTGAAGGCCTCTTTGGGCTCGACTTCTGTCAGAAAACCTCTGACACCCATGTTCACTGCAAGTATTGGCGGTTCTGGTTTCGCAAGTGAAATGCACGTTCTGAGAATTGTTCCGTCTCCGCCAATCGTAACCACAAAATCAGTCTTCATACGCTCAAGCGGCACAGATGTTACGTGAATACCTGTTTTTTCTACTAAGGTATCCTCCGCGTAGACATCTAGTCCCCGTGCTCTTAAGTGGGCGCCAAGATCTTCTGCCAGTTTGATTGCCTTTTTTCTGTCGAATCGGGCGACCAAGCCGACGCTCTTGAACACGGTTTTCACCTTCAGCGTTAGTACCGACACCTTAATCTATATATGGGTGTTGTTTAAAATTGCTGTAGATAGAGATCGCCTTCAGTTGGTGCAAGAATGAGCAAGCCTGTTGATGTAGGAAGCCTGCGTGTTGGCGGTTACATGGTTATTGACGGTGAACCTTGCCACATAGTTGACATTACGAAGTCGAAACCTGGCAAACATGGTTCTGCCAAGTTTAGAATAGTTGCCATCGGCGTGTTTGACGGTGCCAAACGGCAGTTTGTCAAACCTGTTGACCTTGGCGCAGAAGTCCCGATAATCGACAAGAGGATGGGGCAGGTGTTTGCTGTGAGTCCAAATGGCGTTCAAATTATGGATCTTGAAACGTACGAGTATTTTGACGCTCCCTATCCGCAGGAAGAGGAACTGAAGGCTAAGCTTACTGCGGGCGCTGAAATCGAGTACTGGAAGATTCTTGGTAGGACCAAGATAATGCGTGCAAAATAGACTGTGCAGTTGCGTTTGAATTAGTCTTTTTCGTTCTCTTTCGTTTTCCTCTCGGTCCACCAGTCCCATTTAAGCTTCGTGAAGCTAACGTATAGAACCAAGAGTATCATTCCCCAACTCAATGCTATGCCTGCGATTTCCAGTATCAAAGTTCCGCTGAGGTACGCATAACTTACCCAGGCGCTCACGCTGCATAGACCGATAAGAATGAGCACGAACATCGCGAAGTGAATTGCTCGTTCGCCTGGCAACGATTTTCTCCTGTTTCTAAAGCTTAGCTTCGCTTTGCCGATAAAACGTTTTCCGTCAACGCTTATTTCGTTGTCTTGCAAACTTGTTTGTTAGCCGATGATGAATAGAAGAGCCGTCTGATTTGTGACGATATTCAAGTTCTGAGGCTTCAATTGCTCTTTTGACGTGTGATTCGCTAATGTTTCCGCGGTAAATGTATCTCCAGCAGTCCTTTCTTGTAGTTAACCTTCATCTTGTTCATGTTAACTGGAACTGGGATGCGCATGTGGGCGTGATATTTGTGGAATTCTCCTTCGCAGTGAGTCACTCCGAGCTCATGAAGTCTTATCTTTCGGTTCATTTTTGCCTCAATTTCCAGAATACTGCTGCCCAGTGGTTTGACTTTGACCGTGCCTTTGCTTGTGAAAGGTAAGTCTAATGTGACGAGCACTTCTGTTGGCGTTATCAGGGTTTCGCGTAGTGGTTCTATTGAGCAGTTACGTAGGTTCCAGCTTGGTCTCTCGGCAAAAGGTTCTCCGAACTTTTCAGCCCACTCTTCTAGGTCCTGGAAGTATTCGTCAATCATGTCATGAAATGAACGTTTCTTTCTTATCGCCATGCCCTTTTTTCCTCCTTATGAAACGTACATTGGTATGTCCATTTCTTGTCCTTTCTTCATTTTGGACATCTCTTCCTGTGTTCTTTTCATGACGTCTCTTGCTCTTAATCGTATTTCTTCGCCTTTTTCCAACAGTTTTGCAACGTTCACTTTTACACCTGTTATTTTTCCCAGTTCTTTCAGCACTTCGGCTGCTGCTTCTGGGTCTGGATAGTTGTTGAAACATTGTGCGAGCAATGCTAGGGCAGGCGTTCCAGCGTTTGCGGCGCGTTGAAGCATGATTGCTTGAGGTCCGACCATGTATCCTTCCGTCAGTACTTCTATGCTCTTGTCTTGAGCGATTTTGAGTGCTTCAACGTTTGAAGCGGCGGCGAAGGCTTTGAGTTCTTTCGCGTCTTGTCTGTCTTGGATTGGGATTCCGCTGAGAGAAATCATCATCTTGACATTCTTGCTTTTTGCCCAGTCGATCAAAGCGTCCATGATTGGATAGAGCACGTCAGCAGGTATGGGTGCTTCGGAGATTGCTAGGAGAATGTTGTCGTTGCCGAAGATTCTGATTGAAGAATGTGGCAAGCCTTCATGCAGGACGATGAGCGGTGGCAGCAGTCTTGAATCTAAGTAGGCTACTTCGGAAAGGTTCAGTTCGTCAATGAGGTGTGAAGCGGCTATTACTCCGACTAGTCCAACGTCGGGGAAGCCGAAAACCAATGTGGCTCCAGATGGAACTTTGCTTTTTTCAATGATTTTTACTTCTTCGCTCAAATCTAACCCTCGTGTTACTTCTTAGAGTTTTGTGGGATGTAAAAAGTTTATGGAATGTGAAGTGTGGAACGGAATAGCTATTAAACACTTGGAAGTCTCTAGAACTGGAACGGCCATGTCTCTTGAACACTTGGGTTCCTCACTTTACGATGCTCTGAAAAAAGTCTTCAGAGCGTCTGTTGTGGACGAGGCGACTGTCAAGGAGCTTGTTCGTGATATTCAAAGAGCTTTGCTTCAGGCTGATGTGAACGTGCAGCTTGTGCTTGATATTTCCAAACGGATAGAGGATAGGTCGTTGAAAGAGAAGGTTCCGCCTGGGATTTCAAGGCATGAACATGTGATAAAAGTTGTTTATGAAGAGTTGACACGTTTCCTTGGCGACAAGCCCGTTCCGTTGAAGGTGGAGCCTGGCAAAAGGAAGATAATAATGCTTGTGGGCATTCAGGGCTCGGGAAAAACGACGGCGGCTTCCAAGCTTGCAAGATACTTCCAGAAACGAGGGCTGAAACCTGCATTGGTTTGCGGGGATACTTTTCGTCCGGGAGCCTATGCGCAGCTTCAACAGCTTGCAAACAGGATCAATGTTCCCTTGTATGGCGATGTGAAAGCAAAAGATCCTTTCAAAGTAGTGGCTGAGGGCTTAAAACAGTTCGGCGACAAAGACGTGATTATCGTTGACACATCTGGCCGTCACAAGGAGGAGCAAGAATTGATCAAGGAGATGAAGATGCTGGAGAAGAGCATCAAGCCGGATGAAGTGATGCTTGTTATTGATGGAACAATTGGGCAGCAAGCACTGGTTCAGGCAAAAGCCTTCAACGAGGCAACGCCCATCGGCTCCATTTTGGTCACGAAGTTGGATGGATCTGCCAGGGGAGGCGGGGCTCTGTCGGCTGTTGCCGGGACGGGTGCGCCGATAAAATTCGTTGGGACGGGCGAGAAAATCGAGGACATTGAGGCTTTTGTTCCTTCTCGTTTTGTTGGTCGTCTCTTGGGGATGGGCGATTTGGAAACGTTGCTGGACAAGGTGCGTGAGGCTGAGATAACTGTTCCTGAGAAGAAGGCTAAGGCCATTTTGAGTGGCAAGTTTACTTTGACAGACATGTATGAGCAGTTTGAAGCCATGAAAGGTATGGGCACGTTTAAGAAGCTTATGAAGATGATTCCGGGGATGTCCTATAATATTCCTGATGAGATGCTCAGCACGGCTGAGGGTCGTTTGGAAAAGTGGCGTGTTATGATTCAGTCGATGACGCCTGGAGAGAGGGATAACCCGAAGATTTTCAACGCGTCAAGAATGAAGCGTGTCGCCAAGGGTTCAGGTACGAACGAGAAGGAAGTGAAAGAGCTTCTGAAACAGTATGTGATGATGCGGCGAATGCTTAAGACGATGCGGAGAAGAAAGAAGTTTCCCTTCTTTGGAAAAGGACTGCCGCTTGATATGAAGTAAGTTGTCATGATGAAGGTTGCGGCATGGACATTCTGAACAAGTCTTCTGAGATGCTTGAAAAGCACGCGCTGTGTGATCATTGTTTGGGAAGACAGTTCGCGTTGCTTGGGCATGGGCTTGAGAATGACCAGAGAGGAAAAGCCATAAAACTGGTTTTGACGCTGAGGGCTCACGCTCTGATGCTTTCAAAGAAGAGTGAAGGCACGAAAATTCTCAAGACACTGGCGACTAATGGTTTCTCCGAGACTGCTAGAGAACTGCTGCAGGAGATGGGAAAACCTGTTCGGGCCAAAAATCTTCCGGCAGAATGTTATCTCTGTTCGAACAGATTCGACGTCAGAAATGACTTGGCGAAGAAGGCCATTCAACTTCTTGAAGAATTTGAGTGCAACAATTTCTTGGTGGGCACAGAACTGCCTGCAAAAGTTGCAGAACGTGAAGACGAATTCAGAGCCGAGTTTGAAGTAACATGCGGCGAGAACATGCGCAATGAATTTGGACGGTTAATCGGAAAGGAAGTTGCGCAGCAAACAGGAAAGGACGTGGAGTTCAGACGTCCTGAAATGGTCGTGCTCGTCAATCCCTTTCAAGAACTCGTGAGTCTTCAAGCTAATCCGCTTTTCGTTGGGGGAAGATACCGAAAACTTGTGCGAGATATACCTCAGTCCAAATGGTTCTGCTCCAGCTGTCACGGGAAGGGCTGTGAAAAATGTAACTGGACGGGGAAGATGTATCAGGAATCGGTGCAGGAGATAATTGAGGAACCCTTTTTGAAAGCAACAAGCGGGCTGAAGGCTTCGTTCCATGCTTCCGGAAGAGAAGACATCGATGCGCGCATGTTAGGCCGAGGCAGACCTTTCGTGATTGAGATCACAAGGCCGAAAAAACGCTTCGTGAACCTTAAGCAGCTACAGAAAGAGGTGAACGCCAGGGGAAGGGGCAAAGTTCAGGTTTCAAGCATGGAGTTTGCGGACAAAACTGTTGTTAGGAAGTTGAAGAAGGGCGAGTCTAAGCAGAAGGAATATCGTGTGCTGATAGAATTCGAGAATCAGGTTGCTGCCAAGGACCTGCGTTGTTTGGAAAAGGAATTGGCAAACGTCATGATTAAGCAGCAAACGCCGTTGAGAGTTGTTCACCGACGTGCAGATATGATTCGGGAAAAGTACATATACGAGGTGAACGTTAAGAAATTGTCACGTAAAAAGGCTGAAATGAAAATAAGATGTCAAGGAGGACTGTACGTTAAGGAATTGGTGACTGGAGATGAAGGAAGAACGATCCCCAGCGTTTCGGCGATTCTCAGCAATAAAGCGAAGCCTATGAAGCTTGACGTTTTGAACGTGTTGATGGATGATTAAGGGTTGATGGAACAATGAGGAAATCGAAAGGTTTTCGTTCTGGTGCACGTCGACTTCTTACGAAAGAGCCTAGAGAGCGCGGCAAATTGAAGTTGAGCAAACTGCTCTACGAGTATCAGCCTGGAACTCAAGTGGTTGTCAGAATAGATTCAGGTATTCACAAGGGAATGCCGCACAGGCGTTATCACGGCAGGGTTGGAACCGTACTGAACAAGCGTGGAAGAAGCTACGTCGTGAGCGTTTCACAAGGAGACGCTGTGAAGGAGATAATTGTTAGACCTGAACATTTAGAACCTTACAAGAGCGATTGAAATGTCCGAAGCAAAGGTGACTGAAAAGAAACTTACTCTGCCGCAGGTCAAGAAGATAATGGAAGATATTGGCGAGGAAAACCTTGACCAGCTTCAACGCCGAACCTTCGATTACGTGTCCAAGTTCGCGAAAGTCGGTCCGGAGGAAAGTGAAAAGCTCGTGCCGAAACTTATGACGGATTTTGGCTTGGACGAGGTAGAGGCGGTTGAAATAGTGAACTGCATGCCGAAGAGTGTTGAGGAATTGCGGGTCTTTTTGGCTGGTGGTCGCAAGATCATTGAAACCTCCAAATTAGAATCCATAGTTAACTTGCTAAACGAACATCGCAAACTGTAACAACCAACGCGGGCACCCTAACTGTTTTTAAACAAAGAGAGACTAAGTATAGGCGACTATGACTATGATGGAGAAGCGGTACGAAGAGTACGCTTACATACTGGATTTCCTGCAGCACGGCCGACCGGGCGTACACGTCTCAGGCCGCGCCGGTTACCGAGCGGGAGCCCTAGTACAATTGGTGGGAGAAGAATTCTTCACCCTGCTAGAAGCCTTGGTCAAAGAAGGTGTGATGCTTAAGCCGCACGACCGTGTTTTCGTAGGAAAGGAAGCTCGCGAAGAGATCACGTACATCATTGGACGAATAGGCTACCAGGAGCTTACTGCCTCTGCGCGAACAGAGCTTCCAACAGTGATCAGCAGAATAGTGTTGAATCGTGAAGACTCGTTTGTCCAGTTCTTCAACACCGCAAGAGCTGTCACACCGAGAATGCATGCTTTAGAGTTGGTTCCTGGCATCGGCAAAAAGTACATGTGGCAGGTCATAAACGAACGCGAAAGAAAACCCTTTGATAACTTCGAAGACTTGCAGAAGCGCACTGAGCTGCCGAACCCGGTCAAATTGATTACTAAGCGGGTTATGGAAGAGCTGGGCGGCGAGAGCAAGTATCGATTGTTTACGAGGGCTCAATAGCGAATTCTGTTCAGGAAATTGGTGAGTATGAGTCTCCTAGAGCGAACGAAGTCTTTCCTTCGAAGTTATCGAAGCCTGCCGAAAAAGGCTTATGGACAAAATTTCATGATCGAACCTTCAGTCTACGAACGCATGATCGATTACGCTTCACTGACTCGGAACGACACAGTGCTTGATGTTGGAGCAGGATTGGGTTTCTTAACAAGTCTCATGGCGAACAAATGCAAAACCGTCTTGGCAGTTGAAGCTGACACGCAGCTTGCCACTATTTTGTCTGAACAACTCGCGGGGACTCCTAATGTCAAAATAGTTCAAGACGACATACTGAAAGCTGACGTTCCGCCCTTCAATAAGATCGTGTCAACGCCTCCGTACAGTATCTCATCACGACTGCTCTTGTGGATTCTGCAAAGAAACTTTGACTGTGCAGTGTTGGTTTTCCAAAAAGAGTTTGCGAATCGTCTTGCAGCTTCCGTTGGAAATCAAGACTACGGATGGCTCTCCGTTTTGACGTACTATTATGCAGAAGTTGAGATTCTGGACGATGTTCCGAAGTGGATGTTTTATCCACCTCCAAAAGTAGATTCAGTCATCACTCGTCTGACTCCAAAAAAGTCACAATTGAACAGATTGAAAAGTGAGGCTGCCTTCAAGAGGCTTGTGCAGACACTCTTTACCGAGCGGAACAAGAAAGCCAGAAGTGCTATACTGCAATACATGAAAACTTCGCAGGGCTTGTCCAAACCGGACGCTCTCAAGATTGTTGGGTATCTTCCTTTTCTTGAAAAACGCGTCAGGGAACTGGCGCCTGAAGATTTTGGAGTCTTGGCCGATGCCCTCCTCTAGCAAGAAAGTCTTCTTCGGAGACTACGTCTTCCATGTCACGGAGAATGTCTATGAACCGGCTGAAGACTCTTTTTTGTTTGCCGAAAACCTGCCAGTCGGAACAGGAGACAGAGTCGTTGATATGGGGACGGGTTGCGGCATACTCGGAGTGATTGCTGCTACTAAGGCGGATGAAGTTGTTGCGGTTGACATAAATCCTTACGCCGTTCGATGCGCAAAAGAAAATGCCGAGTTGAATCATGTTGCTGAAAAGATGTCTTTTGTGCAAGGGGATCTTTTTTCGTCAATAAGAACAGGGGAAAGGTTTGACCTTGTTCTTTTCAATGCTCCTTATCTGCCATCAGACGATGAAGATGAGGACTCGTGGCTTGCACGATCATGGACTGGCGGTGTTTCTGGGAGGAATGTAATTGACAGATTCATCAGTGGGGCTCCAAAACAATGGACTGGCGGTGTTTCTGGGAGGAATGTAATTGACAGATTCATCAGTGGGGCTCCAAAACATCTAGAACCTAACGGTGAAATTCTGTTGGTTCAGTCAACTCTCTCTGATGTTGAAGAAACCTTGAGTAGATTCGCGGGGAGCCGTTTGAGGGCAGAAGTTGTCGCAAGCCAGATTTTACCGCTTTTCGAGCAGATAGTTCTGATCAGGGCGAAATCTGCAGACAAAAAATGATGTTGGGTTAGGTTAGGTGACCTAATGAATTCCCAACAGTTCTAGTAGATTGTATTTGACGATTAAAGCTGCGAGCAGTGAAGCAATCAGCGACATCACTGTTATCATCGTGTTAAGCGAAGGTCCTGCGGTGTCCTTGAATGGGTCTCCGACCGTGTCGCCTACGACTGCCGCTTTGTGTGCATCTGATCCTTTTCCGCCGTGTTTTCCTGATTCAATCAGTTTCTTGGCGTTGTCCCATAAACCGCCTGCGTTTGACATCAGTAGGGCCAGCAGCAAGCTTGAGAATATTGAACCGGCCAAGAAGCCTCCGAGCGCCTTTATTCCGCCTGCGAAGCCAACAACCAAGGTTGCGACGATTGCCACGATACTCGCTGGCATAAGTTCACGCAGTGCCCCAACTGTCGCGATGTCAACACACCGCGCATAATCTGGCTTTACGCCTGGTTTTCCTTCTTTAAGACCTGGAATCTCTCTGAACTGTCTTCTGATTTCTGCGATCATTCTAGTTGCGTTTCTGCCAACGCCTAGCATGAGCATTGCTGAAAACACTGCTGGAATTGCTATGCCTATGAGGGCGCCTAGTAGGACCATCGGGTCCATGATGTCGAAGACAACAGTCTGGCCTGCTCTTGAGGCTATCTCTTGGAATGCTGCTAAGAGTGCGATTACAGTTAGTCCTGCTGCTCCTATGGCGAATCCTTTGGTTATGGCTTTCGCCGTGTTTCCTGCAGAGTCAAGTTCGTCTGTGATGGCTATTACTTCTTCACTTAATCCTGATTGTTCGGCTATTCCTTTAGAATTGTCGACGATTGGGCCGTAGGCGTCGTTTGAAACAGTTAGTCCGACAATTGAGAGCATGCCAAGGGCGGCCATGGCTATTCCATAGACGGCAAATTCTGCTCCTGTCGCGTTGTATTGTGCGGCGAGGGGTTCACAGATTTTGTATGCAACAGCTGCTGCAACTGCTATTCCGATCAATGGAAATATGATGCTGCGCAAACCGTATGAGAATCCTGTCAGAATATTCAATGCGGGTCCAGTTTCGGATGCTTCTGCAGTTTTCAAGACCGGAGCTTTGTCTTCTGATGTGAAGTAATCACTTGTCACACCGATTACTATTCCGGCTGCGAGACCCACTATTGCGGCTCCCCATAATTGCCATGGATAGTTCAAGTACCAAGTCGCTAGGCCTGTCAAGATTCCGAATATTATGCATGTTATGTAGGTTCCTGCGTTTAGTGCTGCTCCAGGGTCGCCTTTTTTGCCGACTCTGACCGTTAAGGCCCCTATGACAGCAGCCAGAATGCCTGAGCCAGCAAATAAGAGTGGAACTTGCACGAAAATCTCTGGGGCATTCATTTGTCGGGCGATTAGGTCTAGTCCTACGCCAAGTATCATTACCACCACGACACTCGCGACGTAAGAGTCAAAAAGATCGGCTCCCATTCCTGCGACATCACCTACATTGTCTCCAACGTTGTCGGCTATGACTGCGGGGTTTCGTGGGTCATCCTCAGGGATTCCCAGCTCCACTTTGCCCACCAAGTCTGCGCTAATGTCGGCGGTTTTCGTGAAAATCCCTCCGCCTGCTTTGGCGAAAAGCGAAAGAGAGCTTGCTCCAAAACTGTAAGCCAACACTGCGGGAATTGTTCCTTCCATCCCAGTGAGATAGAAAACCACGCTGATCCCGAGCAAACCGACGCCTACTACTGACAACCCCATGACTGCGCCGCCTCGGAAGCCGATTGGAAACGCTTTGTTCAATCCGCCTTGCGCTGCGTTTGCGACTTTGGCGTTTGCTTTTGTTGCAATGTTTAGTCCCAGGTATCCTGCTAGGCCCGAGCAGAATGATCCGAAGATGTAAGCTACTGGCAATTGCAGGTTTAGCAGGCGGTTGTGGTCTTCCCAAATTGGCTGCGGCAGGAATATGCCGATTAGGACTGCAACAACAGTTATGAACATTGCCAGCGTTGTATATTCTCTTCTGATGAAAGCTGCAGCTCCTTCTCTTATTGCGTTGGAAATCTCCTTCATTCTTTCTGATCCGCTGTCCTGCTTGTTTACGTAACTGTAGAAGTAGAGTCCGACTAGTATTGATACTACTGCAGATAACGGTGCTAGTAACCATGCATCAAATATCATCTTTCCCTTTCTCCTGTCCTAGTTTCATCTATTTTTTAAGAAGCTCTAGTGTGTTCTAGGAGATCTTATAAACTTATTTCCTGAGGCATGTTTTTCCTGAGAAAAGAATATATCCTGTCACTCTAAAATGATAGGCTTCTGTGTCGGCTGGAGAAGGTTGGAGTTGGCTTCCAAATCTTGGCATGCGAAGAGCCCCGAAGAAACTCTGAAAGAATTGAATTCTGCTGAAACTGGTTTGAGTCAGGCAGAAGCGCAAAAACGATTGGCCGAATATGGCCCGAACGAACTGAAAAAAGAAAAGCGCACTTCTCCGATAAAGATGTTTCTTGAACAGTTCACCGACATACTTATCATCATATTGCTGATAGCCACAGCGCTTTCTCTGGCTGTCGGCGAAATCATCGACGCTATAGTCATTATCGCTATAGTAGCGGCGACGGCCATACTGGGTTTTGTTGAAGAGTTCCGTTCTGAGAAGGCTGTGGAAGCTCTAAGGAAGATGACGGCGCCAACCGCGACAGTGTTTCGGGACGGGAAAGAGGTGGAGATACTGACCAGCGAAATTGTACCAGGAGACATTTTGCTCTTATACACTGGGGACAAGATTCCGGCTGACGCTCGCCTTGTCGAGAGCGTCAATCTCAAGATTGACGAAGCCTCATTGACAGGCGAGTCTTCTCCTGTAAACAAGAATGTTACTGCCTGTGGAGAGGAGACTGCACTCAACGACCGTCGCAACATGGCTTTTACTGGGACGGTTGTTGTTTATGGCCGAGGAAAGGCAGTTGCCACAACTACTGGCATGAATACAGAGTTTGGGAAAATCGCTAAAATGGTGCAGATGACTGAGGAAGAGGAGACTCCTCTTGAAAAGAGAACGCAGTCTATTGGCAAGTGGATCGGTATTTTGTCTGTGGCGATTTGTCTCGGCGTGGGCGTAATAGGGATAGTTGAAGGACGGAACATAATCGACATGATTTTGTGGGGAATCAGCTTAGCTGTGGCGGCTGTTCCTGAAGCGTTGCCAGCAATTGTTACAGGTGCTCTTGCCGTCGGCATGTACCGAATGGCCAAGGTCCATACTATAGTGAAGAAGCTGCCAGCTGTTGAAACATTGGGTTGCACCAGCGTCATATGTTCTGACAAGACGGGAACAATGACTAAAGGCGAAATGACAGTTCAGAGAATTTACGTGGGTGATCAAGTCGTAAAAGTCTCAGGAGTTGGCTATCAGCCAGAAGGCGATTTTCTGGTTGAAGATCGAAAGATCGATCCGAAGGATGAACAACTCCGCACGCTTCTGACTGCAGCGACACTATGCAATGACGCTAAACTTGAAAAAGACACTGCTACGGAAAGATGGATGATCAAAGGAGATCCGACAGAAGGCGCGTTAGTTGTTACCGCAGCAAAGGCGGGGTTATGGAAGGAAGACCTAGAAAAACAGCAGCCTCGTGTTGGCGAAATCCCGTTCTCTTCGGAAACAAAACGCATGACGACTATGCACGTAGCCTCGGGCGGGAAGAAAATGGCTTACATGAAAGGCGCGCCCGAAATAGTACTGAGCAAATGCTCAAAGGTGTTGCTGAACGGAAAAGTCAGTAGACTCACTGAAGATGATCGGACAAGAATACTCAAGGTAAACGAGGCCATGGCAAGACAAGCCCTAAGGAACTTGGGCTTTGCCTTCAGAGAACTGTCAGAAACAGTAAACACTTGCGATGAGAAGATCGAGAAGGACTTCGCGTTCGTTGGTATTATGGGCATGATTGACCCGCCCCGAGATGAAGTCAAAGACGCAATATACACCTGCAAAAAAGCAGGAATCAACGTTGTAATGGTGACGGGTGACCATAAACTCACGGCTGTGGCCGTGGCTAAGGAACTCAACTTGCTTGGTGAGAATGAAGAAGAAGGAAAAGTGCTGACAGGCGAGGAGCTGGAAAAGCTGAGCGACGAACAGTTAGCCGATATAGTCCAGAAAGTCGTAATCTATGCGCGTGTTTCGCCTGAGCACAAGATGAGAATAGTCAAGGCTTGGAAGGCCAAGGGCCAAATCGTGGCTATGACTGGCGACGGTGTCAATGATGCTCCAGCGCTCAAGATGTCTGACATAGGCATTTCTATGGGCATAACAGGTACTGAGGTGACCAAGGAAGCCTCAGACATGGTCTTGACAGATGACAATTTTGCATCCATAGTCAAAGCAGCAAAAGAAGGACGCGAGATATACGACAACATCAAGAAGTACCTTACCTATCTTATGCGCTGCAACATAATGGAAATCCTCGTTATGTTCATAGCTGTAATTTCCGTTCCGTATCTAGCAAAGATCTATTCGCCCAACTCGCCCACTGCGGCCATCGGTGACGCCACAATAGCCTTAACCGCGGCGCAACTTCTTTGGGTGAACCTCACTACCGACGGCTTGCCTGCAATAGCACTGGGTATCGATCCAGGCGACCCTGACATAATGGATAGAAAACCGCGCGATCCAAACGAGAGTGTTTTCACGCGCGACGTTAAGCTCTACCTTTCTCTAACACCAATATTGATGACAGGTCTACTGCTGTTCGGCTATTTCTTCTACCGGCCATGGGAAGGCTCGGCTCAACTACTGGAGGCTCGGACTCAGCTTTTGACTGCTATGATTACCATGGAGTTGGCTAACGCCATATCCGCCCGCTCTTTGAAATATCCTGTTTGGAAGGTTGGTGTGTTCAAGAACAAATTCCTCTGGTACGCTGTGGGATCGTCGTTCTTGCTCCAACTGTTCGTGCTCTATACGCCTGGCATCAATTCAGCCTTTAACGTTAGCGCGCCTGAACCACTTGACTGGGCATTTGCAGTATTGTTCACGGCAATAACCTTCACCACGTTGGAACTGGGCAAATATGTAGCAAGCAGAAGACGGAGAACAAAGGCTTAGAAAGACTTATATGACGAGCTCTGAAAACAAGACCTCTCATAACCAAAAATTGGAAGGCTTGACAAGAATGGCTGAAAAGACCGCAAATCCCGCTCCGCTTGGTCTATTGGGCTTCGGCATGACGACTGTTCTTCTGAATTTTGTTCACAATCTGCAGCTTGGTCCAGCTGATGCAATGATCCTTGGAATGGGCATAGCCTACGGTGGACTGGCACAGATAATCGCAGGCGTTCTAGAGTTCAGGAAGGGCAACACTTTTGGCACTGTGGCTTTCACTTCATATGGACTATTCTGGGAGTCTTTTGTTCTTCTCAATTTGATGCCGAAAATCTTTGGAGTGTCAATACCGTCGAATGAAGCTTTGGCAGCATATTTCTTCATGTGGGGGCTCTTCACTTTCGTCATGTTCTTTGGCACTCTTAAGACGAATCGCGTACTGCAAATTGTATTTGCTACTCTAGCGCTACTGTTTTTCTTGCTTGCAATTAAATCGGCACTGCTCGCCTATACATCAATGACCGCGAATGACTTGGAAATGTTCACGCGCATAATCGGTTTCGAAGGAATCATAACAGGTTTCAGCGCGTTTTACCTTGCTCTTGCAGAAGTTCTTAACGAAAGCCATGGAAAAACAGTTTTGCCGATAGGCCAATTGATCTAGAACCAACATTCCCCTTTTTGTCTTATACGTATGTGCGAGTTTTGGCAGCCGCAAGAATAGTCCCGCATTGGTAACAAAGCGTTGTGCTGCAAGTCTGAAGTGAAACCACTGGCAAGTTAGGTTTGGTCAAAACTGGGTGAGGAAATATGAGCCTAGCGGTTGTCTTACGATCTCTTCTGTTTTTGAAGCGCGCATGCGCAACAATAAACTCTTCATGAGGAACCTAAACCTATATATACAAAAAACAGTTTCTAGAAGCCAAAATATCTGTTTCCAAAATGGTGAAGCTACATGTCTAAGGATGGAGTAGAGGCTTACAAAGAGTTTGAGACTGATATAGTGCCGCCCAGTTGGAAGGACCGAACTTGGAGCAAAGTCGACTTCAAGAAGTGGTACGAGACTACTGTCAAAGACAAAAAGGCGGTCGAAGAATGGTGGGGAAAATGGGCTAATGAACTTCCTTGGTTCAAGAAATGGGACCGAGTCTTGGACGATCGTAAAGCTCCATTCTACAGATGGTTCGTAGGCGGAGAGACCAACCTTGCTTACTTGGACACTGACTGGCAGATCGAGAATGGCAGAAAGAACAAACTAGCCTTGATTTGGGAGGGTGAACCCTGGGACGAGGCAATGCAACAACCCAAAGAAGTTAGAAAATTCACATTCTATGATGTCTTCAGAGAATCAAATGTGATCAGCTTTGCTCTGCAGAAGAAACTGGGTGTGAAGAAAGGAGAAATCTTGACCTTTTATATGCCTATGATACCCGAACTTCCTTTCTACATGCTTGCAGTTCAGAGACTTGGAGCTAGACATAGCGCGGTGTACAGTGGGTTCAGCGCAGACGCTCTTGCCACGAGAGCCATAGACGCCGGTTCAAGGATAATTGTGACTGCAGACGGTTTTTACAGACGAGGAAAAGTAGTTAGCCTCAAACCAATGGTTGACGAAGCTGTAAAAATATGTGCTCAGAACGGTCACAAAATCGAAAAAGTAATAGTGATCAAACGTGCAGGAAACGAAATTTCATGGCACGATGAGACAGACGTGTGGCACAATGACCTCATAAATGATGTGCCAAGAAACGCAGAGGTTCCAGCCGAGAGATGTGGTTCAGAAGACTTCTCATACATCCTTTATACCTCAGGAACAACCGCTTCCCCCAAAGGAGCTCAGCTTCCAATCGGCGGTTATGCTGTCGCATTATACACCACGATGAAGCTGATATTCGATATCAATGACACTGACATATACTGGTGCACGGCAGACATAGGCTGGGTGACTGGGCATTCTTACATCGTTTACGGGCCCCTGTTGACTGGTGTGACTTCAATAATGTACGAGGGTGCGCCTGATTTTCCGAGACCCGACAGATGGTGGAGCATAATCCAGAGATATGGAGTGACGATATTCTACACTACACCAACCGCTATTAGAATGTTGATGAAGTTTCCAGAAGAGCTCGTAAGGAAGTACGATCTGTCAACAGTCAGGATCTGCGATTCAGTGGGCGAACCAATAAACCCAGAAGCTTTCAGATGGTACTACAGGAACATCGGCAAGGAAGACATTGTCGCTTCAAGCACATGGTGGATGACCGAAACTGGCCAGATGTTGACAGGCCATTTCCCTGGATTGGGGAAAATATTCCCAATGAAGCCTGGAACAAACGGATATCCGTTCCCCGGCGTGACAATGGACGTTGTGGACGACGACGGAAATCCTTGTCCCTCCTCTACAAGAGGTTATCTGGCAATAACCTCTGCGTGGCCAGGGATGCTTATGACGCTATTCAAGAATCCGGAAAGATACGTTGAAGTCTACTGGTCCCGTTTCAAGGGGAAAACTTACTTCTACACCGGAGATTTCGCAATTAAAGACCAGGATGGATACATATGGGTTCTTGGAAGAGCAGACGACGTCCTCAAAGTTGCAGGTCACAGAATCGGAACCGCAGAGATAGAATCGGCAATGATAAAGCATCCGGCAGTAGCAGAATCGGCCTGCATCGGCAAAGCTGACCCGGTGAAAGGGGAGACACCCTTCATATTCACTGTTATCAAGCATGGCTATTCGGCCAGCCCTGCACTTGCAGATGAACTGAAGAAGCATTTGAGAGTCACCATAGGCCCCCTCGTGGCATCTGACGCAACAATAGCCTTCGTTGACTCGGTTCCAAAGACGAGAAGCGGAAAGATCATGCGGCGGCTGCTCAAGGCAATAGTCTCAGGAGCGAAACTTGGAGACATGACAACGCTGGAAGACGGAGTTGCAGTTGACGAAGCAATGAAAGCCTACGAGAGTGTGAAAACGGCTCTCGACCAGAAATAGGGTTTCTAGACTTCACATATTCGCTCTTTCTTTTATCTTTCTGACTTCTCTTTATCTTTGGAGAATGAAAGGGAAAAGCCGACTGTAGCGAATATGTCTTGCTGTATGCTTGCTCGCATCTTCTATGGATAGAATCTTCTGGTAGTTGTTGGAAATGGTATACTGTCGATGAAAGCAGTGCTGGCTGGAGCTGCATTAGGCGCTGTTTCAACGCTTGAAGACGAAGCTTCAGTTGACGACATCAAAGCTTCCTACGAAGAAATGCGAAGACAGTTGGAAAAGAAGTAGCTAAAACATCTTCTTTTTTATTCTCACTTTTCATTTAGATCAGTATTCCCGCCTTCAGTCGTGCGTATTTATATATTCTGTATGTTCAGAATGCTAAGTAGGTGTAAGAATTGCCACTTCCCCTAGTTCAACGTTCAAAGGAAGAGATTGCACGAGCCATTAGGAACAAAGTCGAGTCGGTAAAAGGCGTGAAAGGCGTTGGCCAATTAGATGTTCGGGTGAGTGGAAAACGGCTTGACGTTAACGTGTTTCTCCTACTAGGCAACAATCTCACTTGGGAAGAGGCCCACAGAATTGCCCTGACCGTCGAAAGAGAAGTGATGGAAGAGTACCCAGACGCAAGAGTTACAGTTAACACTGAGCCAATTGGAAACGGCGCCGAAAGCGTCTGGCAGCTTGTGAAAGATATCGCAGAAAGTGCACCAGGTTCTAGGGGTGTTCACAACATACACATTCAGCGAATCGAGGAAAAACTGTGCGTTGACTTGCACCTTGAAGTAAGTGCCAACATGACCGTAATGCAGGCACATGAAGTTGCGGATCAGGTTGAAAAGAAAATAAAAACTGCTAATCCCAGCATTTCTGAGGTTACAATTCATATCGAGTCTGCTTCAGAGCGTGTGTCAAGAGAATTAGCTGGCTTTGAAACCGAGTTAGAGTCATATGTGGCGCATGTTGCAGAGCGCTTTCCAGAAATCAAAGATGTCTGCAACGTCAAGGTCCGGAGGGTAGCTGACGCTACTCATCTGGTACTTCAATGCCGCTTCGATGCGAACCTAAGCATTGAGAAGGCTCACGAGATCTCTAGCAAGCTCGAAAAAGAAATTAAAAGCGCCTATCCTGACATTACCCGAATAGATGTCCATGAAGAACCTGCCTGAGTTTTTCGCAGTTCTGTTTCAGGTTGTTCTCTCGAAGCGCACACAATGCCTAAATACAACGTTTGGGTAGTTGCAAGAGAAATTGCCCTGTGCTATTAAGATGACCTTGCTTGAGGCGGATTCAAGACTACGGCGAAAGAGAAGACTGTCAACAACCAGAACGACTACTGGTCTATTCAACCTACGGATGTCTATAAAAAATTCGGGACTAGCGAACAGGGCCTATCAGACGAGGAAGTACAAAAGCGGCTGAAGATTCATGGCCGCAACGAGTTGCCTACTCACGTCCTGAGTACAGCCCAAGTTCTTTTGAGGCAATTCAAAAATCCTATTTTTGCAATCTTGATCGCGTGCGCGATAATCGCCGGTGTCTACTCGGATCCCAGACAAGCCGTAATAATTCTTCTAATGATTGCAATTAGCGTCATCCTGGGGTTCTATAATGAACACAAGGCGGAGAAAATTGTTGAGAACCTGCGGCAGAACGTCGCGATTAAAGCTGTTGTAACGAGAGATGGCAAATCTTCTCAGATTGATTCAAGACTACTAGTTCCTGGAGATTTTGTTACAGTCTATGTAGGTGACATCGCCCCGGCAGATATGAGAATAGTTAAATCCAAGGATCTTCAGGCTGATGAAGCAACGTTTACAGGCGAATCCTTTCCAGTTGAAAAGACATCTGGCAGCCTGAATCTTGAGCATCCAATGCCCCAGCAATTGACGAACTATCTTTTCATGGGCACTGTAGTCAAAAATGGAAGCGGTCAAGGCATAGTAATCTCAACCGGGAAAAACACGCAATTTGGATCTATATCCAGAAGCTTGATGCGCTCTCACCCAGAGACAGAGTTCCAGAGAGGTGTCAGACAGTACGGAAACATGCTTATCACGTTGACTCTGGCTCTAACAGTCGGAATTTTTGCGCTGAATGCCCTGCGCCCGGACCGCACGCTGGTTGATGCCTTGTTATTCTCGTTGGCGGTCGCTGTCGGGTTGGTACCCGAATTGATGCCCGCAATTGTGACAATCAGTCTCGCTCAGGGCGCCAGCAGAATGGCAAAAGTGAAGGTCGTTGTCAAGCGTCTGGTTTCGATAGAAGATTTCGGTAACATGGACGTCTTTTGCACGGACAAGACGGGAACGCTGACTGAAGGGAAGATATGCCTGGACGATTATCGCGGTCTTGGTGAAAAGGAAGACGAGAGAATATTGACTTACTCGCTGCTATGCAACTCGGCAATTGTAGGCGACACTATTGTCGGCAATCCGATGGACACTGCAATCTGGGAATATGCCATCAAAGATGGCAAGCAGGAAAGCGTCAGATTGTACGCGAAGATCGACGAGATGCCGTTCGACTACCAGAGACGGATTATGTCAGTCGTGGTCAAGAACAACGACGAAACCTTGCTCATCAGTAAGGGAGCACCTGAGTCAATTTTCGCAAGATGCAAGTACGCAGACATAAGCGGAAATATCAAACCGATCAGTAGCGTTCAGAAAGCAATTGATGAGAAGTTTCTGAATCTTTCAATACTTGGATATCGAATTCTCGCAGTCGCAAGCCGAAATGCAGAAGCAAAACCCTCATATCACATCGAAGACGAGAGGGATTTGACGCTTCTTGGTTTGTTGATATTCACTGACCCACCCAAGAAGGACGCTCATGAGGCCATCAACAAGCTGAAGGAGATGGGCGTCGAAGTCAAGATACTCACCGGCGACAACGAACTTGTCGCCAAAACCATCTGTGACGAACTGAAAGTACCAGTCAAAAAGCTAGTTTCCGGTTCAGACCTCATGCAGATGAGCTGGACAGAGATCAAAAAAATCGTTGAAGAAACCACAATCTTCGCGCGAATTACGCCGGAACAGAAACTAGACATCATCAAGGCCCTCAAAGCAAACGGCCACGTCGTGGGGTTCGGAGGCGACGGTGTGAATGATGCCCCCGCTCTCTACGAGGCAGATGTGGGCATATCTGTTGATACAGCCGTGGACGTTTCAAAGGAAGCAGCAGACATCGTGCTGTTGGAGAAGGATTTGCTGGTGTTGTCAGACGGAATAAAAGAAGGGCGCAGGATCTTCGGCAACACCATAAAATACATTCTGATGGGAACAAGCTCCAACTTCGGAAACATGTTCAGCGCTGCCGCAGCCTCAGTCTTCCTCCCATTTCTTCCTATGGCGGCTATGCAAATACTCTTCATGAACCTGCTTTACGACGTAGCAAACATGACCCTGCCAACTGACAACGTGGATGAAGAATACATCAAAGCGCCAGCACGTTGGGACATCAAATTCGTGAGAAAATACACTCTATTCTTCGGACCATTCAGCTCGCTCTACGACTTCCTCACGTACGGCATAATGCTCTTCATATTCGGCGCCGCCACAAATCAAGCACTCTTTCAAAGCGGGTGGTTCGTGGAGTCGTTCTGGACAGAAGTTTTAGTGATATTCGTCATCAGGACAAGACGTATTCCTTTCTTCACCAGCCGTCCAGGAAAATGGCTAACGCTTCTAACTCTATCATGTGTGGCCATCGGAACAATCATTCCGTTCACTTATCTAGGAAGTTTTCTAGGGTTTACAGCTCTTCCCCCTGAATACTGGGGCCTTTTGATACTGATGGTAACTACCTATCTGTTTCTGGTAGACGCAGGCAAGGTGTTTTTCTACAAGATATGCAAATTCTAAGGAGGTAAATGGCTATGGCAGGTATGTTAGGTCTTGATCTATTCCAGTGGTGGGCTGCATGTATCAGCGGAGGCAGCGTCTTTCTCACTTTGGTCAGCATATACCTTTACGCGAACAGCAGAACAAGACGGAAAAACAGTGGTCAACCAAAGGCAAGTGTGCTAAAGGTCGGCGGAGACTTCATTTTTGTCTGGGTTCTACTCGCCCTCTTAGTCTTCTATATAGTGTCAATCAATATAGGCTCAGCAGTGGTCTTTGCAGCCGGCAACATTTTCGTGGAAGCAATTCTCATTATCTATTTATTGAAGAACAAGAAAAGAAAATCTGACGAGCCCTGATACAGGCAGTCTGAATCGCAAACTGGCTTAACTAGCGGCGTTCGCAGCGACTTCTAGGGGTAGAATCTTCTTGTAGTTCTTGGAAACGGTATGGCGTCAATTATGTTATCTAGATCCAACATCCATGTCAGCAGTCTCTCCAGTCCCATTCCAAAACCCATGTGTGGAACAGTTCCATAACGTCGCAGGTCAATATACCAGTCGTAATCCTCTTCCTTCAAACCTTGTTCTCTCATTCTTGCAATTAGCTGCTCTTTGTCATCTTCTCTCGCGCCGCCAGTGGACAGTTCACCAATTCTTGGCACCAACATGTCGGTGGACATCGCAATTTCTGGTTTGTCCCTGTAGATTTTGCAGTAGAAAGCTTTGATCTGTTTTGGGTAGTCATATATGAAGAAGGGTTTGCCAAACTCGTCTGCCAAAGCCTTTTCTTCTTCATAGCCCAAGTCGCCGCCCCATTTTGTCTTGAAGCCTTTTGCGTTCAACTTCTCTATGGCTTCAGTGTACGTTATTCTTGGGAAGGGCGGCTTGACCAAGAGCAGCTTTTTCATGTCAGCTCCAAGCTCTTCAAACTCTTGTTTGCACGTTTCGACCGTTCTTTGACAAACGTAAGTGAGCAGTTCTTCCTCCAGCCGGATCAAATCATTCATGTCAGCAAAGGCTTGTTCAGCTTCTATGTGCCAGTATTCAGTCAGGTGCCGTATCGTTCTGCTTTTCTCAGCTCTGAAGGACGGGGCGACACAGTAGACTCTCTCTAATGAGTAGATCAGGATTTCAAGGTAAAGCTGAGCGCTCTGGGTGAGATACATGCTCTGATCGAAATACTTCAGACCAAAAAGTGTCGATCCGCCTTCGCAAGCGCTCGTTATGAACATAGGAGGCGAAACCTGAGTGAATTTTTCCTTCTCAAAGAACTCGTGTGTAAACTTGAGAACCTCACTGCGAACTTTCATTACCAAACTCATGTTACGGCTGCGGAGCCACAGGTGCCGGATGTTCCGGAGGAAATCTTCGCTGTCTTCTTCTCCCTTTTCCCCAGTTTTGTCTCGTCCTTTCGTTATTGGGAAAGGTGCGTCAGCCAATCCTACGATTGATAGTTCCTCAACTGATACTTCGTAGCCGCCGGGGGCGCGCTCATCCTTCTTGACACTACCCGCAAGCGTCGCTGAGGATTCGATGGTGGCTTTTTCAGCTTCATGCCAAGCTTGGCTTTCTTTCTTCACAGGACATTGGATGACGCCTGTCGCGTCTCGCATGACGAGGAAAATTGTCTGTTTCCCCTCCCTCTTACGGTACACCCAGCCTCGAATTGCCACTTTCTCGTCTTCATGCTTACCGTACAAGATTTCGCGAATGGGAACGTAGTCCAAGTGAATCAACCTTTTTCTTTCAATATTGCTTCCGAACCTAAATACCTATCTTGAATTTCATATTTCTCTTGCACTCGGTTCGGAGATTTTGAGGAACGCGATTATTGCGAGAGGTATGGTGCCTACAGCGAGCAAGATGAAAGGCAGCTGCGGCGAGACATAGGTGTAGAGCGCGCCAGCCAGAAGTTGGGCGAATGCTTGACTCAGGTATATGAAGAATTGGCCGCATCCGATGACCGTTCCTCTGAGTTCTCTGGGTATTAGATCCCCTAGCAGTGAGTTGTAACTGGTTCCCTGTAGCATTTGGCCCATTCCGAATAGGAAGAAAGAGATTAGAAGCATGCTGAAGCTGGCATTCAGAAAGATGAGCATAGCTGGGGTGTATAAGAGAAGGCCGATTATGAAGTAACTCTTGCGTCCGACAGCATCCATTCTGAAACCAGCAAGGATCGACGGTATGGCTATGCTCAGCCACATGAAGGCCATCACAATCGCCCACTGAAACTTGTCAACTTGAAGAACGTTCGTTGCATAAACGACGAAGTACATTTGGCAACCTGCAACCAAGCTGCTTGTACCTGCAGTGACCGCAAACAGGTAAAGTGTCGCCCTTGGCACTTTCTTCCAAACACGCAGCCCTTCCTTGACAGATTTGGGGTAATCTTTGAAGGCGGTCGAAAAGTTTGAGACGCTTCCAGCATCGTTGGATGACAGCGTTTCCTTCAGGCGTATTCTTAATGTAGCGGCAGCAAAATAGGCAATTAAGGCTATCGTGTACGCTATTCGCATGCCCACACTCAAATCAAAAATAAGGATTAGAAAACCTGCAATGATTGCTGCAGGCAGAGAAACAATGTTGGTGACCACGGCTTGGATTGTGAACCCTTCACCTCGCCGCTCGGGCGGAACAGAGTCAAGCATCATTGCGAACAGTGCTGGCTGGTAAACGAGACAGAAGTTCTGTATGACTAAACCGAGAACGATGAATGGCCATGATGGTGCGAATATGAAGAAGATATAGGACAGCGTCATGCCGTAGGTCATCGTCACTATGAGCCATCTTCTACCATGTTTGTCAGCAAAGTGGCCGCCTGGAAACTGCACAAGTGCAAGCGCAATTGACCCGGCGAAGCCTATAACACCAAGGAGAAAATCATTTGCGCCTAGGTCTATGAAATACAGGCTTGAATATGTCTGAGGGATAGGGCCAGAGAAACTCATGAGTATCCAAGTTATTATGAGAATTAGGAAGTTTCCTCTGATGAATGAGTAGTGGTTTTCGAGGCGTGAAACTGGCTTCATTGTTCAGATGCCATATGACGCAGGCATATAAGCAATAAGTTGTGAAGACTGATTGAACTATCATAATTCTTAAATCTCTGGCTCTTGAGCATTATAGCGCGGTTCGGTTCGGAAACTTTGGAAAGTGAATACAAACTTAGAACGTTGAAACGTTCAACTGTTGCGATTGCAAGTGTTGTTCTTGTGGAACTGGTTTTGGGCTTGACAGTGAACAGTCTGGCTATTGTAAGTGACGGTTTGCACGCGTTGCTTGACGCTTTGACGACGTTCATGCTTTTGATCGCAACTCGTGTTTCTGTTAAGCCTCCTGATGAAGAACATATGTATGGGCACGAAAAGTTTGAATCAATTGGCGGTTTCGTAGGCGGGATCGCGCTCATAGGCATCGCATCGTTGATAATATATGAAGCCATTTTGAAGATAATGAGTAACCAGACAGTAAATTTGGGAATAGGGTACGTCGGTTTCATCGCGATCGGCTACACTTTCTGCATAGATCTCTTCAGGGTAGGAACCTTTTTGCGGGCGCGAAAGAGCGAAAGTACAACGATGAAGACTGGGTTTTATCATGCCGTCGCAGATCTGAGTTCGACGGTAATAGCATTCTTGGGATTTGGATTGGCAACTCTGGGATTTTATTTTGGTGATTCTTTTGCTTCAATGGTCTTAGGTGTATTGTTGAGCTACCTCAGTGTCAAGCTTGTTTGGAGCAGCGGATTGGAACTCACAGACACTGTGTCCAAAGAAGTGGCAGAAAAGGTCAGAAAAGAAATTCTTGGCACAAAAGAAGTCTGCAATTTCGGGAACTTGAAGCTCAGGAAGGCGGGCGACAAGACTTTTGTCAGAGTCACGCTGCAAGTTCCAGATTATATGGGGTTTGAAGAAGCTCATAATTTAGCTTCAAAAGTCGAGATCAAGATAAAGAACATTCTAGGTAACGCAGAAGTTGCAATACACACCGAGCCTCGCGCAACACATATGTCGACTGCAAAGCTGGTGGAAAAACTCACGACAGAGGTTGAGGGCGTGAAGGATGCCCATGAGGTCAACATAGCTTATACAGAGGGGAAATTGTACATCACCTTACACGCCTATGTTGATCCAAAATTGTCAATTGAACGAGCTCACGAAATTGCCGAGAAAATTGAAGAAAGAATACGCCAGAAGCTGAGAAATGTCGAAGACATAGCAGTTCACATTGAACCCTTCAGCAAGACGGAGAGAAAAGGGACAGCGGTAGATGAAAATGAAGTCAGGACAATAATTCACAGAGTTGCTGACAATTATCAGCACGCATTCCGGGTCAAAAGGATTGTCACTTATGTCGCTGGTAAGAAACGTTACATAAACATTGATTGTAGTTTTACTAAGCAGATTTCAATTGAAGATGCACATAGAATCGCGTCGCAAATTGAAGAACAGATTCGGGAGCATTTTGTGGAGGCAACGGTAACGGTGCACACGGAGCCAAGTTAACCGTCTCCCATAATATCGGAATGGTGTCTTTTGAATCGCGACAAAAAGGGGAAGGGAGAAGGGAGGTTTAGTTGAGTTTGATTTCCTTTATGAAAGCCAGGTCTTCTAGACTGTTGAGTTTCACTTTAGCATTGGACACCGTGTATAGTACGTTATCTATGTAGAGCGATCTGTCTATGTGGTAGGTGCTGTCCCAGACGTCGATGCCGTTCTCCAAGTGGGTGATCTTGCCTTTGAGGATGAATCCATTGTTCACTGTTACGTTGAAAACGTATGCTCCTTGCCACACTGGTTTTCCATATGCGTTCGCTGGTACTTCTCCCGGAGGATATTGGCTCTCTTCGACTTTTGCTTCGAGAACCGGTATCACTAGCAGGTTTCGGGTTTTGTCGAATAGAAATGCTCGATGATCACTCAACACTGGAGAGTTTGTGCCTCTGTCTCCGATTGTGTAGTTGGCTAGCTGAATTGGATTGCTCATGTTACTTACATCGAACAATGATATCTTTACTCCTTGGTACCACGCAAAGAATTCCTGGTCTGAAGCCGTGGTCTCTTTGCCGACTCCTATCAGATGGTTTTCGTCGTATGGATGAAGATAATCCGAATATCCTGGAATGGTCAAGTTTCCCAGTTCGGTTGGCTTCGTTGGGTTGCTGAGGTCGATCACGAAAAGCGGGTCGATGTTTATGAACGTTACAAGGTAGCATTTGGCGCCCACGAATCGAGCTGAGTGGAAGTTCTCTCCTTGTGCAAGCTTTTCGAGTTTTCCGATGATGCTCAGATTCATGTTCAGCACGTAAACGTTGGTCTGTTGTGCCCCGACAACTGGCTCTGGCAATATCGTAACGTTGTCATTTGGTTGCTTGACCGTGGAGTTCCATGATCCCCACAGATTGGGGTCACCCCATGTTGTGGTTACTACTCTGAAGTAGTCGCCGTATTGGTCCATTGAAAACTGGTTCAATATGTGCCCCGGCACTCTGCCTTGAGCCTCGGGGGTGATTGTGCTGTTTTCAACGTGGATACGATAGATGGATGTCTGTTCAAATCCGTATCCATAGACGCCCTGGTCATATGTTGCGTAGGTTACGTACATGTCGCTCAATGACACGTACATGGTGCTTGTCCCTCCGATCATCAGGGTCTTCGAGTTGGCGCTTTCCGTCATGTTTTGGGTGTTCACTGCGAGTATCGTCGTGAACGTGAAGTAGTCGTCAGTAGCATTGCTGTAGTAGACCTCGGTGGCAGAGACCTCTCTTGATTGACCGTTTGTTTCAATCTTGGGAAGGTCAATTTTGTCAACGGTTATGGTTGGAAAGACTTCGATCCTGTAGTAGGCTGGTTGACCGGCGACCATGTACACGTACTCACCTATCATTCTGGAGCTGAGATAGCCGCCGCTTGTGGTGACGGTCTTGACTGGTTGTGGGTTCAACTTGTCTGAAATGTCGTACATTTTCAGGTAAGTCATGGTTCCTCCTATGTAGCTCATTTTTGAGAGGTATATTGGTCCCTCTGATGTTGTGTAGTTGGATCCTAGAACTGCTAGGGTGTTGTTGTTGACAAAGATTCCTATGGGGGTCATGTCGTCGAACGCTATTTTGGAAAGCAGTTGTGCGTCGGTGGGCGGGTAGGCTCTGAGGATTGAAACTTTGTTGCCTGCGAGCACGTAGATGTACTGGCCGTCGGTCTTTACGTTGTCAGCCTCGTCGACTCCGGTGACTTGGATGTTTGTTCCCGAGTATTCTGTTCCTCCGATCTTGTTCACGTCTGCTATGGCCGGACCAAATGCGGCTTGAGGTCCTCCGAACGTGAATACTCCCTCGCCGCTTCGGGAGTAGTATGGGTATCCGTATTGCGATGCTGTTTTTGTTTGCAGGAATTGTCTAAGTTCATCATAAGAGGAGAATGTTGACATGAATGCGTTTGTTTGCGGTGGCTGTATCTGGGGAATGTAGCCGAGTTGATAGATTATTGAAACCAATATTACTGCTAGAAGGATGGCTGCGAAACCGTAAAGCCTTACGCGCTTTCTAATCTCTTTTTGCATTGGTTTTCACCAAAATAGTCTATTGGCTTGGCTTGATTTTATCCTAAGCCTTAGAACATGCGGTACCAGAAGTTAGAACGGTCTCATTGACCATACGCGGGCTGCTTCATACCAGAAAATTGTCGTGACAATCGCGCCGAAAGAAAGGATGAAAAGGTTTTCTCGTGTAAATCCATGCATCAAGACCAGGATATAGGCTATGTAAAACGTTGTGCAAAATACGGCGTAAAAGAAGTATCTTGGAAACAACATCTTTCCCAGCTTAACAAAATGTCTCAGCACTCCAATCTTGACTTCGCCTACCAGAGAATAGCTGCCGCCTACCTCCTGTTTTGTAACCAAGCCTAGTTCACGCAATTGTTCAAGATGATGCTGCGCAACGCTTGGACTGCTAAAATGCAAGACCCTTTGGACTTCCCGGACGCTCATCGGACGACCGTTCTTCAGAAGAAGCCAATACACCTTCCAATCCTTGCCTCGAAGAGCATACTCAAACTGGGTTTCGTCCTCAACACTCAAGGGATAATCAACTTCTTTGAAGTAATACTAGACAACGGCCCTTATAATTCCAATTAATAGAACAGAGGCTCTAGGGCACTCGTAATCTCATTTTCCACGTCTCTCGTCGACTTGCTTGCATTTATGATTCGCCATTTGCCTATCTGGGCTAAAGAAAGTGCTTTTCTTCTGGTCTTTTCCAGCTCTTCTAGGTTTTCGAACATTTCGAACCGATCACGCGTTTGTCGTATCCTTCTGTCAGCCTCTTCTGGGCGAACATCCAGAAAGAACATGAAGTCTGAGGTTGGTACGGTTGATGCGAAGAACTGGTAGGCAATTGTGTGAATAGGTGATGGTAGGTAAGCGGTTCCCATCAGGTATCGGACAAAAATAATGCAGTCATACTTCTGCCATGAATAGAGTAGAATGGATCGGATTACGTCAAGCATGTAGAAAAAGGCAGAGGCAAAGTGTGCGCTCTTCCCTGTGAGATACAGAAATTGTCTGGCCTTGACTCCAAAGAGATTATCGTCTGAAGGATGGATGCGAAGAAAGACCATTTTTGCGTTTTTCTTAAGAGTTCTGTAAAGACTGAGTGCTTGGGTGCTTTTTCCAGAGGCGTCTAATCCGTCTATGACTATTAGTACCAATGGGTTCAGGCGCCTCCTCCATAAAGAAGGAAGATTAGGACGCTGAACGCAGGTACCATCAAGTTGTCGAAACCCATTGGCGAAAAACCTTCAACCAGAGTCGCAACCGCTGCCGCCGAAACGACGGCCAGAGACTTGGAAGAAAACGAGAATCCATAGAGTGCAGAGAAGAAAAGCATGCTGACTCCAAGGATTGTCAGGCTGATTAGAAACATTGCTGCTGAGCCTTCTAGACTCTTCTTTGCAACAAGCTTGTATTTGTGTCGGCCGAATTTCTCTCCCACGATCGATGCTGCTGCGTCACCGTAGGCCATAGGTAAGATGCCAGCCGCAATTACGTATGATTTTTGAGCAAACAGGAAAGCCAGGCAGGTGTAAGATATGGCGTAGAAAACTAGACCCCATTGGTGTCCTTCTTCTGTTATTTCAGACAGACCCTTCAACTTCTTGTTGACGTTTTTAAACGGGGAATATGGTGTTGCAAGAAAAGTGACTATGATGAACGGGGCGGCAACGAGAGTCGGAAAAAATGACAGCGTGAAAAATGGAATTATGAACGGCAGGTTACCGATCATCACATGCAAGAACTTTCGTGAGCTTCTCGGTGAAATTTTCAGGAACCTGTCCATTCTGCCGGAGACAAAAATGATGATGAATATGTAAATGTAACATAGCAACATCAAAAGTGCATTAGTAGCGACCTCTTCAATGCGCATTTAGTCACCTTATGGCACCGAAGATGAATGCCAGCAGACCGAAGATGAACCAAAATAGCACAGTGTTCTTGATCTTCCTTGCTTTCTCCCTAGAATGATCCTTCAGAAGCGTAAGCGACGAAGATATCAGCCCAATGTCCGTCACTGCAACCAGAGGTATAAACCAGATGGAAACAAGATTCAGAAGCCAAGGTATTGGACTTAGCAGCACTGCAAAAAGATAGAATACGACTGCAGCGGCCGCTGCTTTTCCTCCGCCATATCGTACAGCTAAGGTTTTCACGTTTTGGGCTTTGTCTCCTTCAACGTCAACGATGCCTTTCGTAATCTCCCTGCCCGCGTTCGAAAGAAAAGCCATCGAAGCAAAGAGCAACACGTTCAGCTTTAGTTCTGTGGCTATTGCCACGCTTCCGTAGATAAATGGTATTGACACGCATGCGCTGACGAGAAAGTTGCCGGGCAGCCCGCTTCGTTTTCCGACTGTGGTGTAAGTTGTGAAGATCAGCCAAGCAACTATTGCTGTTGCAAGACAAAGCGGATAGGTAGTGTTCGTCAAGTATGCCGCGATAAAGCCTATGATTGTGAGGATTGACGCAAAAAGCAAAGCTTCCCTCGGCTTGATCAGACCGCTAGGAATCGGGCGTTTCGGCTCGTTTATGGCGTCTATTTCACGATCGTAATAATCGTTTATGGCCATTGAGGCAGCGGTAAGGGTGAAGCCTGTTATGAATCCGTAAATCATGCTTAGCCAGGCTCTGCTAATGCCCGTAGGGTCGGCGAGTGCGGCACCGACTATTACAGCCACGCCCATCATGAAGCAGTTTAGAGGACGCATCAGACGCAGATAACCCTCAAGCTTGCTCATTCTACTTCAAACCTTTCAGTTACCCATAGGTCTTCCTTAAACCTAAGTTATAAAATTCACGTTTGAACTAAAAAGTTTAATACGCATGTAGATGATATTTCATTGAAAAGTTTGTAGGTGACATAACTTGAATGATAACCACGCATCGGAAAGGTTGAGAGTGATAATCCCTGTTGGCGGAAGAGCCACGCGGTTGCTTCCACTCACGGCCGAGACAAGTAAAGCTTGCATTCGCTTGTTGAACAGGCCGCTGATAGAGATTTCACTTTTGCCCCTCGCACGCCAGGGTATCAAAAATTTCATCTTTGGCGTTAAAGGATATACGAATTACAGGGATTTGCATGATTATTTTGAGTCAGGTTATGGTTTTTCCGCTAGATATGGCATTAAACCGCGTGTTCACATAAAATATCAGCCCAACGTCGACGACCTAGGCAGCGCAGATTCTGCAAGCATCAGCATGGAATACTATAATGTTAAAGACCCCGTGTTTGCAGTGCAAGGCGATAATATCTTTGACGTTAACGTAAGAGAACTTGTAGATTTTCACGAGAAGAAAGGCGCCGTCATGACTATAGCCTTGAGAGAGGTAACAAATGTCGAAGGATACGGGATAGCTGACATAAACAAGGACATGAGAATTTCAAGGTTTGTCGAGAAACCCTCTCCAAAGGAAGCTCCCTCAGATCTTGCGAACACTGGTTTGTACATGGTTTCTCCTGAGATAAGGAAGATATTCAAAGAACAGGGAGTTAAACAGCTAATCAAGGAACGACATCGTCTGGATTTCGGTTATGACTTCATTCCTTACCTGATTGGCACAGGCAGACCAGTGTATGGATACACTCTTGAAGGAAGCTGGTATGACGTTGGAACTCCTAGACGCTACCTTGAAGCCATGCATGATATGCTTGAGGGCAAATTCGCCTCATTGACAGATTTTGGCGGAAGAATAAGTGATGAAAAGAGGATCTGGGTTCAGGGAGAAAGCTCAGAATCGATGAAAAGAAGGCAGGGAATACTAAAAAAGATTAAGGAAGGAAAAATTGAGGTTGAAGGTTCTGTTCTTATTGGAAGACACTGTGAGATAAATGACGGGGTTAGAATAGTGGACTCTTGCATCGACAATTATACGAAGATTGGCAAGGACGTTGAAATAGAAAATTCTGCAGTGATGGACCGAGTCATAATCGGAGACAAGGCACAGATAAAAGAAAGCATAGTGGGACGCCATGTGACAGTTTCCTCGAGTTCTCGAAAACCGACAAAAATCAACTCACTTTCAGTCATAGCCGACGACGTCATACTTGAGCAAGGCTGCACGTTGACTGCAACAAAGATCTACCCGCATCAGTTTGTGCGAGGAGAATTCGAAAACCAAACATTAATGCCTGGTTAGTCTCGGCTTCTTTGACACTATGAAAATTCCGTCTGCAATCAGGATGAAAGAAGTACTAGCTCCCATTGTCGCACAAGAAGCGATGGAACAAAAAAGCGCCTTTTGAAGTGATTCGAGACTTCCAACAAAAGAAAACGTCTAAAACGCAAGTCTGCTTTTCTGCCAAGAGTCAGTCAAATGAACCAATCCCGTCTGAGAAACCCTTACACTTCAACAGCAATCTACTTGACATTAACATTACTGATAGGCATATTTGTTGTATTATTGCCCCTGAATGATCCAGAATGCAATATTGTGTTAAATCTGCAGAATTTCGCCCAAAAAACAATAGGGCTTCAAGCCTTCCAGGTTTTGACATATTTGGGCGACTTTTACTTGTGGGTTATTTTTGCCTCAATCTACTTGCTTTACGCATATTTTAGGTCGAGAAAACAGCTTGGTTCAGCAATTGAACTTGGGATTTTCTTGGTCATAACGACGGCGCTTACTTATTTCTTGAAAGTCGCTTTCACCCGTCCGAGACCAAACTGCTCAGGTATCAGCGTCTACAGTGAAGACCTCATTTCCTCTTTTTCCTATCCTTCGGGCCACGTCTCCAGAGCCACAGGCGCATTCCTAATATCGTCGAGAGGAAGCAGAACCAAAGAATCACTTGCAGTGATAGCGGTATTCTTGGTTTCTTTGAGCAGAATCATTCTTGGGGCGCACTATTTGACAGATGTTGTTGGCGGAGTATTTCTATCACTTGCTGCTCAAAGACTTGCCAACCTTGGTATGCTATTGCTCAGATCGAAAATGGAAAAAATCTTCAGACCTTAAAGTGTCATAGCCTTCGTCTCATAGAGACAGCGTTATCTCTAATTATTAGAAGATGTTTCTAGAATTGCAGGGTCCAAGAATGAATGTCGATCTCTCGGAGATCAGGAAAAGAACAGTTTCAATAAGCCACTACATTGACGGCTTGGAGGAACCGTTCAAAGAGAGTTTCGTGGCAAGAAAGCAAACGTACCAATTGCATAAAGAAGCCGTCGATCAGCTGAAACAGTTCGCGCACAGCTATATGGTGGTCGCCTTCTCTGCTTCTTGGTGCAAAGGCTGTACCCAAAACATTCCCGTCTTGGCTTTGATAGCCGAAACCACAGGATTGCAAGTCCGAGTCTTCGGAGGTCTCATGAAAGACCCCCTAAGCCATACCTCCAAATGGCGAATTCCCCCATCTCCACCTGAAGTGATAACGTTCAATGTTGACAAGATCCCTCTGATAATAGTGTTCGACGTTAACGGAAGGGAGATAGGCAGAATCGTTGAATCTGCCAAGCAATGTCCAACTCTGGAGAGGAACTCTGCGAAATCATTAGAGAATTCAACATGCAACCCAGGTGAACGGCACCGAAGGAACCAACCCGAAGACTAACCAAAGACCCATCCACGTTACCAGGCGTGCTGAAAACCTAGGGGGGAGGGGGTAGGTCGTTTTTGGCTTGAAAACAGCCAAAAACCATGTTGAACAGTCCATAGTGCAGGCCTACGCGCCGTCGAGACCAGTGCCCTTGTTTACGCTTTGAACCACTTGAATATGACGTACCTTGTCTTTCCTTTATCTGCGTCGGGCACGGCAATTATGAACCGTTTTCTAACCGTAGTCGCCAACCTTCCCGCCTTAACAATCTCCGTAGCCGTCATCTCAGCCTCAGCATCTTTCACCGAAACCATGTACGGCGCATGCTCAACTCCCGGACCATGCTTATACACCGCAAAATCACAACCAAACTTAATCCCAGGCGCCACAATCAAATCACTGTCCCTCAAATCACGATAAACAGCGTATTTCTCATCAAACTCCTCATACAACTGCCTAGCCATCTGACGAAGCTTCTTCAAACCCACCTTCGTCTTCCCAGCGCCCTCGCAAACCGTTATCACACCTTCCTCAGCCAGATACAAACCTTCCATAAGATCAAGAATAAGCGGAACATTAAACTCAGGAATCTTCGGCTTAGCAATCCCCAACGGTTTGCCATAATAACCTTTCTTGTAAAGCTCCGAACCCTCCGTCGGATTCCACACTACCAAAAAATTCTCAATCAATTCCACGCCTATCTTCTTGGGCATTAAAATATTCGCCTTTACATCAAGAAAGAAAGAATCCGCGCCGCATCCGTCGCATCTTCCGCCTTGTCCGCAGAATCCTCCAGAAGCTTCGTCACATCCCTCAAAAGCACCATAGGTGGAAGATCCATTTTGCTACACAGAAGCTTTATCTCAAGCTCCCGGTAAATTGCGTCAACCTTACGCTCTGCAATTTCAACATCCTTAGCCTTCTCCATCGTCTTAGCTGCACCATAATTCAGAACCATCACAGTTTCCCTAAGCTTCAGCACCGCATCAAAAACAGCCTCCGAAAGCTTCAGCAGATCCTTCTTAATGTCCATCGGAACAGTCCAATTATGCATCGTAATCTCATTAAGCCGGAAAGCAATGCCCTCAGAAAAATCAGCTATTTCACTCGTCAGATTCGTAAACCTCAAAAAATCTTCCCTGCTCAGCAAGATAGCCCCTATTTCAGCCAGCTCCTGAGAAACAAGCCGCCTCGCCTTATCAACATCATCCTGTCCATTCCTAATATCACTGTAAAGCTGCCTTGCCTTCTCCTTGTCATTCTTCATAAAATAGTCAATCATCTGAGGAACCTTTCTGGTCAAGTCCAAAACTTTTCTCAGGTGCTCTTGGCAAACACTCAGCGCTCGTCGTTTCACACGTTCTTCAGTCTCTGCTGGAAGTACCAAGATCTTTTTCCCGCCCACAAAATAGTAGTAAATCTCCTAGCGCTAGATACGCTGTACTCTTAAAAAAGCTAGCGAAACAAACATCTTCAAACTAACTTGCCCAACTGCTCAAAGTTGATTCTGCCTCGAAAATATTCATGCAACAATGCCGATAAATCTTCGATTCGCGTTCTCACCTGTTTCCATGAGTCCCGATCGCGTATGGTGACAGTTTTATCGCTTAACGTGTCATAATCTACCGTAATACCCAGCTGACTTCCAATCTCGTCTGCACGGGCGTATCTTCTTCCAATAGAACCTGCCTCGTCAAACTCAACCAGAAAACCCTCATCAACCAGCATCCTATGCACTTCCAAAGCCTTTTCAGGCAGTCCATCTTTGCTTAGAAGAGGGTAAACCCCAACCTGAACTGGAGCGATATCGCGTGGAAAACTCATTATCACCCTTTCATCCCTAGTCCGATAGGCAGATTCGAACGCAACATACAGAAGTCTGTCTGAACCGAAACTAGGTTCAACGACATGAGGAATGAAATGCTTCCCCCGCTCCACCATTCTTTGACGCTGAAAATCAACATGTTCAGGAAGAATCCTATATTCTCCAAGCATGTAATGACCATTCTTCTTCAACGACACCTCAAGCTCTTCCGGATCAGCCTTAGAAAGCATCTCCGCAACCTTCCCAGCTTCGCCTTTGAAGATAGGCCCAAGCTTCGCCATTACAGGTTTTATTGAAAACTGTTCCTTCTCAACCGGCTTTTCGTACTCCTTGAAAACCTGCATATCCGCATTGCTATGGGACATGTGGCTCTTCAGGTCATAATCCGATCTATCCGCGTGTCCAGACACCTCAACCCAGCCCCATCGGTCCACAAAAACCTGTTGATCGAAGGTTTGGCTTGAATAATGTGCCTTCTCCCACGGCAACTTCTCAATGAATCTTTGCCTTTCCACAGGAACCCCTAGCTCAACAAGCAGCTTTTTTGCATACGCCATAAAAACTGCTTGCCACTCCAATTTGATTATCCCCTTCTTCAATGCCTCTTTCACCGTGACTTCCGTAATGTCCTCAGAATCCTTTGATCTCGTTTCGGCCCGTAGAACTCGAAGTTTTTCGTCTTCGACCTCTTTGAGAAGGTAACAGTTAGGTTCTTCTGGGTCGAAGAAAAACTCCAAATCTGCTATCGTGAATTCTCTCAACCTTATCAAACCCTGTCTGGGCGAAATCTCATTTCTCAAAGCATGCCCTATCTGCAGAACACCAAAAGGAAGCTTCTCTCTCGCTAACCCGAAGAGCCTATTAAATTCAACAAATATCCCCTGTGCCGCTTCAGGCCTCCCGTAACCAATTGCCTTTGAATATGGCCCTATCGTCGTTTTGAACATTGTAAGGAAAGTTTCTGGTTTTCCGAAGCCGCCGCCGCAGTCTGGACACTTGATCTTGTTCTTTCCAATCGCGTCCTCTATCTCCTCCAGACTCAGTTTCTCAGCCTCTGCCTCACTCATCCTTGCAAACTCTTCGAGCAAATGGTCTGCGCGAAACCTTTTCCCACATTTCAGACATTCAACGAGAGGTTCCTTGAAATGGTCAACATGCCCTGATGCCTCAAACACCACCTCAGGAGCTATTACTGGAGATTCGATCTCCAAAACTCCTAGTCTGTTGACGAAAAGCTCTCGAAGCTTTCTCTCGATATTTTGCTTCAGCCTCGCGCCTAACACACCGTAGGTTACGAAACCGCTTACGCCGCCGTAGATCTCATAAGACTGCCAGAAGAAACCACGCCGGCGCGCCAATTCATTGACAGCTGTGAATCTGTCTAGACTCTTAGCTTCCTCTGTCATTTCATCAACCTTCTCCTAAAGTAAACATTTCAGAGACTTTAACCTTACTAAGTGCACACAAGAGAAAACAGAATTTTTGGCACAAGACTTAATTCAAGTAATAATCTGAAAAGACAATAGGTGACTGAATTGCCTAAAGAGATTCAACTTCTCGAGAAACTGTCAAATGCCTTTGGGCCTTCCGGGAACGAGGAAGACGTGGCAGAGATCCTAAAGAAGGAACTCGCTCCGTATGCTGATGAGACCCGCGTAGACAAGCTTGGAAACATACTGTTCTATCACAAAGGAAAGAAGGGATATCCCAAAATCATGCTTTCAGCTCACATGGATGAGGTCGGCTTCATAGTCACGTTCATAGAAGAGAACGGATTTCTCCGTTTCGACACACTCGGAGGCATAACCAACAACGTCATACCCGGGCAGAGGGTGCTCTTCAGGGGCGACAAAGGCTACCTGAAGGGAATTGTTGGAACCAAACCACCGCATGTCATTACGCCTGAAGAGCAGAACAAGACAATTCCGAAAGAAGATCTGTTCATTGACATCGGGGCAGACAGCTTAAGCCAAGCGAATAAGAAGGGTGCTGATGTTGGAATGCTAGGCGTGTTTGATGTTGGGTTCGCAGACTTGGGAGACGGATACTTCAGAGGCAAAGCCCTTGATGACAGAGCCGGATGCACGGTTCTTGCGGAAGCGTTCAAAGCTTTGAAGGACTCTCCATGTAACATCGTGGCAGTAGGATCCGTCCAAGAAGAACTCGGGATAAGAGGGGCGAAGACCGCAGCTTGGCAGGTAGACCCTGACTATGGGCTTGCTCTTGAAGGAACATTCGTTGCAGACGTTCCTGGCACAAGACCAGACAGAGTATCCTCGAAGATTAAAGGCGGCCCTGTTTTGACAATAATGGACAGAACAGTCTTCGCACATCCTCAGGTTCTCAAGGCATTGATCAAAGCCGGAAAGAAAAAGTCAATACCTTTTCAGTTCAAGAAAGTGTTTATGGGTGGAACAGATGCAGGTGCAATTCATCTCACAAGGGCGGGAGTGCCCAGCGGAACTGTGGCCGTACCATGCAGATATATTCACGGTCCAGCTTCAATCATTCACCTTGAAGACTTGAGGAACACCGCAAAACTTGTAATCGAATTTGTAAATGCGATCTCCACGAAATAAACCAATTCTTTCTCTCCAAATCTGCAATACGCTCGAAGGCGTAGCGTAGCCTTTTTTAAGGCATCCATGATAAGAGCTTTCGAACAAGGTGTTAGAGTTTGGCGAAGATAAGAGTGGCCCTGCTTGGCGTCGGTAACTGTGCGTCAGCCTTGGTGCAAGGGTTGCAGTACTACAACAGCTCTCCTGAAGAGGAAGAGCGCTTTGGCTTACGTAACATCGTGTTGGGAGGCTTTCGTCCAAAAGACATTGAAATTGTAGCAGCCTTCGACATAGATGATCGAAAAGTTGGCAAAGACGTCTCAGAGGCTATCTTTGCACAGCCTAACAATGCTCCTAAATTGATTGACACACCGTTGACCAATGTTGTCGTCAACAAGGGTCCTGTTCTGGACGGCGTTGGAGAATATACGAAGAACATTATCCATATAACCAGTCATAATGAGACGAAGGTTGCGATGATTTTGAAGGAAAGCGACGCAGAAATGGTGCTAAACCTGCTTCCAAGCGGTGCCGTGAAGGCGTCTCAATGGTATGCAGAGCAGTCGATGGTAGCAGGTTGTGCTTTCGTCAACGCGGCTCCTATTTTCATTGCCAGCGATGCTGCATGGGCTAGAAAGTTTGAAACTGCCGAACTGCCGCTGGTGGGCGATGACTTGATTGACCAAGTGGGCGCGACTACTTTGCACAAAACCTTGCTGAATCTTCTCACGATGAACGGCGTCCGCGTGACTGAAACATATCAGCTTGACGTAGGCGGAGGAACAGAATCTCTGGACACCTTGGAACGCACAAAAGACGTGAAGCGTATTGTTAAGACCAAATCTGTTGAGGCTTCATTGCCTTATTCCGCAGCGGTCGTTGCCGGGTCGACCGACTATGTCGATTTTCTGCAGAACAGGCGTGACAGCTACTTCTGGATACGAGGAGTGTACTACGGGAATGCGTCTATGCAGATGGATCTGAAGCTTTCAACGGTTGATGCGCCAAACGCTGGATCAGTCCTGATGGATGTAATAAGAGCCGTCAAGATAGCCAGGGAAAGAAAACTCAAAGGCGCAATAGTGCCAATCTGTGCTTATGCTTTCAAGCGTCCACCCCAACTGATGTCGCTTGAAACTGCTGAGAAGATGTTCGCCAGCTTTGTCAGTGGAGAAGACTAGTCCACACGTCAATTCTTCGCAAGTCTCTTCAGTTCACGAACAGTCTTTTCCTTCATTCCAGTCTCTTTGAGTCTCTTTTTTAGTACATCTATTGTCCTGACCGGCGTTGGGTCAACCCCCCGCAAGGTCGCAAGATACACGCTAGTGAAGTCTCCAGTGCATATGACAGATGACATCTTTGCCAGAGTACTTTCGCCTTTGCTCCACACTTCGAATAGTTTACTTGTTTCCCGGCTGATTATTTCTTTGGTAACTTCAATTCTATGCTTTATTTCCTTGGGCTCTTGGCGGTCGCGGATGAAGATTACCGAGAGGAACTTTGCAAATTCTTTCGCTCCTTCCCAGCCTACGATTTCGTTGTGGTTGAGTTCTGGAAAGAATTCCCATTTCGCCGGATTCTTGCTGTTTTCGTTAATCTGTGTCTTAAAACGTTGGGCAACAGCTCTGTAGATTCCGAAACCATAGGCTGACGGGATCGTTCCTTTGATTTCTGATGCTAACGTTTTGGACAAGTTTTCACTCAGCGGTCTTTCAGGGGAATTCTCCGAGCTGACTTGTTTAACGATGTTGACGGTTTCTGAATACTCGGCGGTGAGACCCGATGCAAGCCCGATCTTCTCCAAGATTGCTGGTAGGGGCATGAACAAATATGGTAAGGTTGCACGTGGAGCCATTCCGCTGGGAACGAGCAGATGGGGAACGCCTAATTTATCAGCGTATTCCTGCAAAGCCCCACCCGAACTTATGCATACTATCATACACCTTCTCTTGAGAGCGTCGAGAAAGACGCTTAGTGATTCTTCAGTTTCTCCAGAGTAGCTCGTGACAAGTACAAGTGTGTCCTTGTCTGCATAAGCGGGAATATGGTAGTCTCTGCACACCTCTATTGGAACCGTTATTCTGCTTCGAGCCCAGTCTTTCAGTAGGTCGCCGCCGATGGCGGAGCCGCCCATTCCGCCAACGATGATCGTTTTGGGTTTAGAAATGTTAATCTTGATTTGCTTGGCCAGCTTGGCCGCGTTTCCGTAATGTGTCGGAGCGTCAATACAGAAGGAAAGCATGTTGCTCTTGTCAACTTTCCTGATTGCGTCATAATCGTCTAGAATGTTTGTTTTTGGCAACCGTTTTCACTGCCGTTTTCGGATGCTCTGAAGATCATATTAAGCTTTCAGCTTTTAAGCCGAATGTATAATAACAAGATTTCAGGATCAAATGCAGAGAAGTTAGGTCTAACATGAAGGAACTGTCCATAGCAATCCCTGCATCCGTTGTCTCTGATACTCCGCACTTACGTGAGAAGACTTCAAAGGTAGGTCTGATTGGAAGGACTGCAGCCATCTTCAGAGTAGGCGAAATCATTATCTACCCAGACGGCCCGCTTGAGAAACTAGCTGACGAAATGAATCTGATAGCTACACTTCTTGCCTACATCGAGACGCCTCAATATCTTCGAAAAAGACTATTCAAGCTTGAGCCTCAGCTGCAATATGCTGGGATACTTCCGCCTTTGCGTACGCCGCATCATCCACTGGACCGCAGGAGTAGAGATTTGAAGGTCGGCGAATACAGGGAAGGAGTTGTCCTGTCTAGAATAAAAGAAGGTGCCTTGATCGATATAGGTGTTGAGAAACCTGCACTGGCAAGAAACGCGCAATTAGTTGTTGGCAAGCGTGTTACTGTGAGAATTGTGAACGGCGGTGAGCATTTGGAGGCTGAGCTTGCGAATCGTGATGAAGTGTGGGCGTATTGGGGTTACAGGGTCACTGTGGAAGAGCGTTCCTTAGGGAGAATGTTGAAAGCGCGCGATTTTCGCCTGACGATTGGTACCTCAAAGTATGGTGTTCCCTTCGCCCAGATAGCGGGTAGAATTGCTGAAAAATGGGGGCAAGTGGATAACGTTCTCGTGGCTTTTGGCGCTCCCGCTGCTGGTCTGAACGAAATAGTTGCGCAGGAAGGTTTCTCCTTGGATGATATCGTTGATTTTGTCGTCAATACTATTCCTATGCAGGGAACCGAGACTGTGAGAACTGAGGAGGCTCTGATTGCCTCTTTGGCCGTTTTGAATGTCGCTCTTGTAGATGAGCACTAAGCTGAGACGGTTCTCAACCTGATTGAAAGAGAAAATCAAGTGTGAAGGGATAAAGGAATAAATGTCTGTTTCTCTAATGTTGGGTGCATGAATTTCGACATAGCCATGCCGTTAACGCTCTTCGCGGTTACTTTGGCATCTTTGTACCTGAATCGGAAGACTGAAAGTAAGTTGAAGGATACCATGCAGGAAAGACAGATTGGTGTTTGGGATGCCGTTCAGCTTGTCGGTTTCATGTCAGTCATGATATACCTCATAGTCTTTGTTAGACAGATCACGTTGGTCCTGATGGTGTTGTTCCTGTTTGCTTACAGCATGCTTCTGTTCACATTTGGTTATCTGTTCTCGAAAAATCGTTGGTACGTCGGTATCCTGCCTCCCGTTGTCTTTGTTCTGTTGTACGCATTTGTCAGGGACACGCCAGCTTGGGTTTTCTATTTGTCCAACATCTACGGGCTCGTTTTCGCCGTGTTGATTACTCTTTACTTGGTCGGCTTGTTTACATGGAAAGCGACTGCTATATTCGGCGTGCTGATAACAGTTATGGACATTGTTCTGGTCTTGGTTACCGGGACGATGATCGAAGCCGCCAACGTTACGAGCAGCCTGAATCTGCCTGTCATGGTTTCAGTTCCGATCATTCCATTGGTCTCTACTGAGAAGGGCTTGTTGATGATGCGTCTAGGGTTAGGCGACTTCTTTTTTGCAGGGTTGCTTGGGATTCAGACTTCTAAGAAATACGGGACGCGATTTGCTATTGTAACCGCGATGGCAATGACTGTATCCTTCTTCATTTTCGTGGTGTTGTTATTGAATTATTTGCAGAGACCATTTCCAGGAACTTTGATGATAATCTGTGGGTGGGCGCCGTTGGTGATCTGGAAAGAATTGACAGCGAAAAAATCATTATTATCAGAGACAGCTGTAACATTGCCCAGTCAAGAAACTAAAGTTGAGAACTAAAGAATTTTGCAGCAATAAGGGAAAATGTGAACGGGTTTAACCGAAGAGAGCGCCTAATCCTTCGAGCGCTGCCTCTTCTTTCTGCTTTTCGTCTTCTTTCTTCTTTTTCTCGTCTTCCTTTGGCTTTGCTTCTGCTGCTTGTGCGGCTGCTGCAGGTGCTGCGGCGGCTGGAGCTGCCATCATGGTTGGAGCCGACTTGATTGCCTCGTCAATCTTGACTTCAGCTAGAGATGCTACTAGCGCTTTAACGCGGACTGCGTCGGCGTTTATACCTGCTGCTGTCAAAACCTGTGTCAGGTTTGACTCGTTAATCTCTTTTCCTGCTTTGTGGAGAAGCATTGCGGCGTAAATGTATTCCATACCCTTTCACCTCTCACATCGGCTATTTTAACTTTTTTAAGTTGCTGCTTTTCCCTCTAACGTGGGAACTCTACTACTTAAACTTAGCATTTCAGCATGTGCTTTTCTGATTAGATCCTCTATTGTTTCTTTGGTAGGTATCGCGGCACCTAATGATAGAGCATAAGCTTCTTTGTGGGCTATTTGAAGAAGTGCGACCATGTTTTCCTTTGTTGGGTAGCTGATGCTAAGTGACAGTGCGAATGATTCGGCATAAGCGTTTTCAACATCGTGTTCGGTTCCTTCCAGATCTAGCTTGAGCTGGTTTTGTGTTACAATTAGACCTTCGTCAAGCACGACCGTCAGTGTGAGTCCTGTTTCTACAGGCTTTATTCCAAGCTTTGAGAGCATGCTGGCAAGCCTTTCGTTAATTGCTTCGCCCTTCTTGACAACTAAAGTGTCTTTGTTAATCCAGACGCTTCCGGACTCGATTCTCGTGGGCAAACCTACTGCATTCAGTTGGCTGATTATTGGGCCAGGAGGTTGTCCGGTGTTTCCTGCTGGGACTACGACATCAAACGCTGCTGTGTCACCCGACTTGGCGGTTGTTTTGACTTTTCCTCTTTCCAAGATTAGTGCAAGCTTGAACGGGTTTAGATCTGTGAACATGAAAACGTTTGGTCCTTTCATATGTTCTTCGAGTTTCTTCAGGTCAGCTCTTTCCTTGCAATTCTCAATTGCGAGTTTCATCAGAGTGTTCTTTAGAACTCTCATAAACACCTTGTCTGCCAGGTTTTTCTTGAATTCTTGCAGTTGTGGTGCCCTGACTTTCTGTAAGCTTGCGATGCCGATGATCTTGTAACGTTTGAGAAGGTTGGTTATCTCTTCAACTTCTTTGGTTTTCTGCTCTAAAACTTGCTTTGACGGCATTGGTTTTCCTCTTTTCATTAGGGTTTGATTTTCACAGGTGGGCCCATGGCTGTTTTTATGTAGGCAGACTTGATGTTTTTCATTCCTTTTTTGAGTTTTCCCTCTAAAACTCTTAGAACGGTCTGTATGTTTTCAGCTATTTCCTCGTCCTTCATATTTTCCATTCCAACACGATTTTGTAGCATTGGCTGGTTGCGTAATCTGACAATGATTGTCTTGCGATGCTTGGTCATCAGACCTGCAATGTCAGCGGACGGCGGGACTGGTATAGGCATCTTTCCTCTTGGACCCAAGACCGAGCCCAATGTTTTGCCTACCAGTGGCATCAACGGTGCTTCTGCGATGAAGAAGTCATATGCGTTGGCTACCTTTCGCATTTCTTGTTTTTTGCCGGCTAATGATTCAAGCTCGTTTCTTTCAATGACATGGTCTGCGTTTGCTTTCTTTGCTTTCATTGCCAGTTCGCCTGAGGCGATGACGCATATCTTGTTCTGTTTTTCAAGTGCATATGGGAGCTCTACAACTTCTTGGATCTTGCTTTCAGGTGCTTTCATGTCAATGTCCCGCAGTTTCAGAATGAGTTCTACTGATTGGTTGAATTTTCTCTTTTGAGACTTCTCTTTTGCTTCTTTTACTGCAGTAAGGATCGTCTTTTGGTCTAAGGGCAATTCAAAGGCCTCGTGCCAATGAGGGAATGGAATGCAGTTATAAAAATATTCTCTTGTCATTAACTCTTGCTTAATATGTCGTCGTATTTGCCCTCATCAATCTCTCGTTGGACTTCACGGGGGTCTTTTCCCTCAGCCGTGACTCCCATGCTGACGCAGACGCCAAGGACTTCTTTGGTGGCTCCTTTCAACGTCTTTGACAGCAGTTCCGCGCGTTTCATCTTGGCTATGCGTATAACCTGTTCTATTGTGAGATTTCCGACTTTTTGTGTGCTCGGTGTTCCTGAACCTTTCTCGATTTTGAGTTCGCTGACGATCAAGGCTGATGCTGTAGGCGTTCCAACAGTAACTTCAAATTGTTTTGTATCAGGGTCAACGATGACTTTGACTGGAACCTTCATTCCCGAATAGTCTTTTGTGACTTCGTTGATCTTGTTTACAATAGCCATGACGTTTACGCCGAGAGGTCCAAGAGCTGGGCCCAATGGAGGGCCGGCGTTCGCTTGTCCTCCACTTACTAGAAGTTCTACTACTTTCTTGTCAGCCATTTTATATTTCACCGCTGGTTTCGATCTTTGCTTTTTCCACAAGCTTAACGTATTCTGAGCTAACCGTTATTGGCAGAGTGAAAGTTGCTTCTAGCAACTCTAGAGTCACTTCTGCTTTGGTCTTGTCAATTCTTGTTATCTTGGCGCGCATTCCTTTGAACGGTCCACCTGTTACTTCTACTATGTCACTTTCATGTAATTCTTCAATGATTGGTTTCTTGACGATGTACCGTTCAATTTCGGCAAAACTAACTATCCCGGGAATCCTTGAGCGTACGTGCTTTATGCCTGCTATTGCCTCTTCCACGAGATGTGGGCCTTCGGCTTCAATGAAAACGTATCCTCTCAGTGTTTCAGGTGCAAGAATTGCCTTTATTGGGATTTTGTTCATTTCAATCTTGGCGGCCACAAGCTTGGCGACGTTTCTTTCTTGGCCCGTAGTTGTTTTGACAGCGAAGATTTTGGCTGTATGTTCTTCAGGTTTTTCCATCGAATTTCTTCCTTCTAGGCTGCAGTGGTTCCTGGTTGAATGACAGAAGACAACAGTTTGATGATGAAACCGATCAATCCTATTGCCCCTATTCCTAAGAGGCAAATTCTTATTGACAGCCAAAGCTCGCTTCTTCCAGGTTTCACGGCCAGTTTTAGCGTTCTTGCGCATTGAGTTAGGAAATCTCTTAAGCCCATGGTTATCGCATTCTCAGCTTTCCAATTTGATATAAACGTTACTGCAGGCTCTGGTAGATAAAGACGCGCGTTCTATTAACTTTTCTCCGTGGTTGACCTTCGTTCCAAAAATGTTTGATCTAGATCTTTTCAAAACGAGTGTCCAATTCCGTGAGCATACTAACGAGTGGTTGCTTGTCTTCTCCCTTTATTCCCTTCCAATCAAGGATTATGGTTTCCACTCTTTCCATCGTTCTTTCGATGCATTGTGTAAGAATTCTTGAGTCGACCTTTGAGACGGCATATTTTGGGATCATATGCCCAAAAGCAAATTCGCTTTCCAACGCCATCTCTGTGAACCTCGAATTGTAATGAGGTCCGCCTATGCCCAGTACTGCTTTGGCTTTACGATTGCCAAATTGCCCAATCGCCTCCATTGCAGCGCGTGCAACTGCTTCAGCAGCTTTCACGTCGCCCCATTGTTTAGCCGAACTTCCAAGCTCAACAAACATTGTGGGAACATCTAAAGATGGTCCGTGATGTGTGCCCTCATAGCAGACTTCGTAGTCGAGCTTCATCTGTTCCTTAAGCTTCATCATGGTCTTCAGAGCTTCTCTCATCGCGTTGGCAGGTGAAACAGAGACTTTTCTTGGAAGTCCGCCTAGTTCTGCCTCGGCCAGATTGCCCGGTGTGTGCACTGACAGAGTTGGGGTTCCGCTGAAGCTGCTGTGCCTTGAAATGAAGACTATGAGCTCCAAATTGGTGAAGGAATCTGGAAGGTCTTGCGCATGAACAGATTCGTCGTTTAAGGTTACAAGTTGGACATTCTTCGCATCAATCTTGATTTGATATGTTGGGTTCGATTGAAACCTTTCTTGTCTTTCCATGAAAGAGTAGCTACTCAGGATCTGTTTTTGGATGTTCAGACCTGCTGTATCCTTCTTTGAGGCTACTATAAGGATCATGGGTTATGCTTCCAAATGAACATATGAGGCTTTGGGAAAAAGGGTTTCCATAAAGCTTATAATTGTTGAATGTTGTTCAAGGCTTTGAAGTTTGGTGACGGGCGATAACATGCATCTAATCAACTTCAAAGACTTTACTGGGCAACAGCTTGCAGAAATGATTGACAAGGGCATTGAGATTAAACATAATCCCGAGATGTTTCGCAAAACCTTGCAAGACAAATCGTGTGCTCTGATTTTTCAGAAGACTTCCACGAGGACCAGGGTTTCGTTTGAGGTTGCTATGACTCAGCTTGGTGGTCACGCCCTTTTCATTGATTGGAGAACGACGAACTTTGCTCTGGCTGATTTGGGCGATGAAGTTCAGTATCTCTCGCGGAACGTTGACTGTATCATGGCCAGACTGCTGAGGAACACGGATCTGCAGACCATGGCGAAAGCTTCCCGCGTTCCAGTGATTAATGGTTGCGACGAGAAGTATCATCCAAGCCAGGCAATAGCTGACTTGATAACGGTTAAGGAACGGAAAGGTAGGCTCAAAGGTTCCAGGTTAGTCTACGTGGGCATTCACAACAATGTCTGCAACTCGCTCATTGAAGGATGTACTAAAACCGGTGTCAAGATAATCAGTGTGACACCGATATTCAATGAGCCGAGTAGAGACAACGAGCTTCTGGATGATGCCAGGAGAACTGGACTTTGGGAAACCACGCTAGACGTTAAACGTGCTGTCGAGAATGCGGATTTCGTTTACACCGACACTTGGGTTGACATGGAATTTTTCACCGACCCCAAATTTGCGGCGGAGAAGGAGAGACGCGTCAAGCAGATGATGCCGTATCAAATCAACAAGGGACTGTTGAAGAACTGCGGCGCGTATGTTATGCATGACATGCCTATCCACAGGGGATACGAGGTAACTGGAGACATTGTTGAAGGTCCAAAATCGGTGATATACGAACAGAGCGAAAACAGGTTGTATTCTGCAAAGACGATGCTGCTCAAACTTCTGAGCGAAAACTAGGTAATGGCCCACTAAACCCTTTTCTTCTTTCTCTATTTGAGAATCATCTCGACGAATTTCTCAGGGTCGAATTCTTCTAAATCATCGTATGTTTGCCCTGTTCCAATGAACAGTATAGGCTTCTGTGTGACGTAAGTAACGCTTAGCGCTGAGCCACCCTTTACGTCTGCGTCGACCTTCGTCAGTATTGTGCCGTCTATTCCGACAGCTCTATGGAACTCTTCTGCCTGCATGACCGCGTCATTTCCGATTAGCGAGTCGACCGTAAGCAAAGTCAAGTCTGGTTTTACAACGCGCTTGATTTTTGCGAGTTCATTCATCAAGTTCTGGTTTGTCTGCATTCTCCCTGCGGTGTCAACCAAGACAACGTTCATTCCATGAGCTTTCGCGTGGCTGATCGCATCGTATGCTACGGCCGCAGGGTCAGCGCCATACGCATGTTTGACCATTTTGATGCCGAGCCGTCTTGCGTGCTCTTCCAATTGCTCAATGGAGCCTGCACGGTAGGTGTCACTGCATGCTATTACGGCTGAGTATCCATGTTTGTTGAGGAAGCGGCATACTTTGGCGATTGTTGTAGTTTTTCCTGTGCCGTTTATGCCTACGAACACTATGACGTATGGTTCTCCTTTCTTGCGTTTTTCTTCAATGGCTTTCAACAGGTCTATTTTGTTGTTTGTTTGCATAGTTTCCAGGAGCACTTCTCGGAGGTTTTTCTCCACAATTTTTGTTCGGTCTTCCAGCCGCTTGATTTGAACTTTGTCTAGGCGTTGTTCCATTTCGGTGCATATTTTTTCGGCCACCGGAAAAGCCACGTCATTTTCGACAAGGCTCATCTTGAAATCAGAAAGGATTGGGTGAACCTTTTCAGGCTTCAGCTCGGTTGTGGTTACCTTGGCTACGAGTCCTTTCAAGCCAGATTTGAGTCTCTCAAACATCTTGCTGAGTTTTCCCTTCTCTTGCAGCTGTGACTAGTGCTTCAATTCTTTCTCTGTCTTGATTAATCTTCTCTGCAACTTGAGCAAACTGTTGTTGTACCGATGTCTTGGCTTTGTCCAGGTCTTGTTGGCGTTTCTTGATGATTTCTTTTGCTTCTTGTCGTGTTTTTTCAACTGAGACTCCTGCGCCCATTCCGACGATTATTTTGTCGGGGTTATCCAGTTTTGCCCTGATGTAGGATGTGCCGCCTATTGGCACAAGAAGCTCTGATTTCTCGTTCTCCTTTTCCAACCCGCCCAGAGTCATTTGAGCGTAGGTAAGGTCGGCAACAGCCGAGTTTATCATCTTCATTCTAGACTGCAAGGCTTCAGCTGTCTGTTCGAGAAGTCGCAGTTCCATGTTTAGTCTGCGGAACTCTTCTTCACTCTTGCTTGCCAACTTCTTCTTCTCCCATGACAAGCTTCTTCAGAAGTGGATTCTCAATGTTTTCAGGTGCAACCTCTTCAACACTTGTTATCTTGATATGGTGACGTTTCACACGGTGTTTGCTGCCCAACTCGGCGTAGACTTTTTCTTCTGCGTGTTCGGGCTTTTCAGCCATAATCTCCTTTCTGAAGGAGGTTTTCAGGTTGGGCTTGAAAATTTCACCTGTTACTCTGAAGACTTTCAACTTTTTCATCCTCTTTTACAACATCCAAGGTGTTCCCTATTATAAATATCTCAGGTCCAGTTGTCAGTAATCCTGCAATCGCGGTGTAGCGATTACCGATTAGACCTGTGCCGACATACGGAACGCCACAATTGATGGTACCGACGTCGACGGGGACTTTCAGCATTTCTTCAAGTAGTTGGCGTTCTGAATCCTTCAGTAAAGGATGTGTCAGAACACCTTTGTTTGTTGCCACGGCCAACGAACCGACGTATGGCAGACCTGCAATTTCACCTCGGGCAACTTCGACGCACAATGTTTCAGAGATCTTCTCCACTTCTGCCGTTTTCAATCGGGGGTCAGCAATTGCGCCATGATCGTTTGCCAGGACAAGGTTTCCATATGCGGTTTTCTTGGTTTCCATTATAGCTATGTTTCCTTCAAAACAACGTTGTAAGGCCTCAAGCTCTTCTCCTCGAATGAAGCTTGGGAGCAAAATTCCATTCGAGTTCGCGCAGGCAAGCGCCCCGACAAGGACTGATCCTCCGATTGACGTATGTATCAATTCCACTTTAAGCCATTCACTCAGTCTTTCGGCTTTTTTAAGCGGTACCGAGGTCGGGGCAATGAAAAATCGGTCTGTCGCGAGCGAGTAGACTCCTAAGCTTGCGCTTCCAATAAGACTTGACAAGTAAATGGCCAAGGACTAGTCTCCTTCAGCCAAATAAACCGTGACGTTATCCTCTTTGTCTTTTTCAGCTCGCACTCGGATTTTTCTCGGGGGTTTCTCTATCCCTCTTGACCACATCTTCTCGTTTACTTCATTGCTTATGATAAGTTGTGGAAGTGTTTCTTCCTCTTCGGTTTCTTCTTCTTTCCTTGTTTCTAGCTTCATGTGTTTGATTATGAAAGTTCTTAGCATGCGCACAGCCCGCGGCGTTCTTTTGTTAGGCGGCATAATCCACGCTTTGCCCAGCGGCACTGTGTAGATTCGTTCTTCAACTATTTCCTTTTCTTCTTCACCTTTCTCTTTTGAAGGCTTAGCTTCCTCTTCAGCAGCGGGCATCTCTTCTTCTTTTGCTGCGGTTTCCTTCTGTATCTCTTCTGCCGGTGCTTTTTCCTCTACATTTTCCCCTGTTTGTTCTGTTTCCTTTTCTTCTTCCCTTAGCTCCTCTGTAAGATCCGCCAGTTCTTCTTGTTCTTCGTCGTTCTTCGTTGGTTCCTCTTTGTTTTCGTTTTCCATCACTTCTTCCTCCTATGCTCGTATTTTTCTGGTCCGCCACTGTCTTCTTTTGGGGTGTTGCCTAAATTTTCCGCTTGTTCTCGCTATTACCCATGTGGGAACTGCTTTCTTTTCTTTCCCTGCCTTTGCAAGTCTGCGTTTTTTTGCTGTTGGCTTGTTTCGAGTCATTTTCTATCTCCTTGTTATTGTTGTTTCGCGTTTGCGAGCTTGGAGTTGGATGAGTATTTTCTTGAGCTGCTCGTCTGCCAGGGGAACTGGTATTTTTCCTTGCTGGGCCAACTGGATTAGTTGCAGTTCCAGCTGATCTGTGAATTCTGGTCTGACCATTTTGAGGTTTGCCAGTCTCTGTCTTGCTTCTGGGGTAAGTATGCTTCTTAGTAGGGCTTGCTTTTGCTGTTCCATTTGCTGCTCGGCTTGAGCGTTTCTTTGTTCGTCTGTCACCTGTCTTTGTAAGGCTGAAAGTTTTCTTCTGCGAAGCTCTTCCAGCTCTTCATCTGACATTTTATTCACCTTTTTGGTACTTCTGGAGTTCTGGACGCTCCTTCGCCAATTCTTTGCCGAGTTCTTCAGCTAATTCTTTTAGAAGTTTTCTTCCAGCAGGTGTGACTTTTCTGCCGCGTGGTTTCATTGTTTCGACGTATCCTGCGGTTTCCAGTTGCTGCAGTGCCTTTCTTATGACTGAGCCACCTGCTTTTGTTGCGTGTTTAGGTTTGACGCCCTTGCTGCTTCTTCCGCCGTAATCGGCCCTTAGTTTTTCAATGCCTATTGGACCGTGAACGTAAATCTTTCTAAGCATTGAGGCGCATCTAACGTACCACCAGTCTGGGTTTTGGGGCTGTTGCTGAACGTGAGTTCCTGTCTTTGTGACGTTTGCCCATAATGGTGGGGTTACTGCGTCAACGTTTTCCTTCAAGTACTTGGCTAGTTTTGGGATGAATCTAGATACTGGAACGTCGTTGGGGGTTACCAATACTCTTTGTCCTCTTGAGGTTTCCTCCAGTAAAATCATGAAGCCACATATAAAGGCTTTCACTTGCTGCGGGGCTTGTAGAGTATGAAAGTGTGACCCCTAACTTCTACCAGTGTGGCGCTTGTTTGCTGGGCGATTGTCGTGGCAACTTCTTTGGTTTCATGTTCAGAGAGGGCGCTCTTCAAGATTTTGGTTTTGACCATCTTGTTCTTTGTGAGTTGCTTCTCGATTTCTTTGAGCAGTTCGGCTGAAGCTCCGCTTTTGCCAATAGAGACGGTAGGGTTCTCGTCGCATAGTTTCCTTTTTATGAATCGTTTCTTTCCAGCGGTGAGTCCGCTCATTCTTTCGACCTTCCTTTTTTCTTTTGTAACGGTATTCTTGTCTGTCCGCCGCATTTAAGGCAGGTGATTACTAGGTGAGGTTCTCGTTTCTGTTGCACTCTGACACGACAGTTTACGCCTGGCAAGACAAAACTTTTACAGTGTTTACAGACTTGGCGTCGGTATTCGCTGGGCAGACGGATTCTAGCGGACATGGCTATTTTTCTGGCGGTGTTCACGTAGTGTTGGGCGAGTTGAGGGTCTTCGTTGATGTTTTCTTTAGCTAGGGTGAAAAGGGTTTGTATGCGTTGCTTTGCTATGTGTCTGGTGCTTGTGTCCATCGTGCATTTTGCTCCTTTGGTGTACGATTCCGTTTTCAGCGAATTAGTCTTTTCGATGTCTGACTACTGTTGGTTTGATCAGTCGCGGCTTTCAGTCCATTTGTGGGGGCGCAAGTTAAATATTAAATGGTTATGCTTCTGTTTAACTGGGTGGGGAGATCATCAAAAGCAAGGTTAGCAATATTGGTTATATCAATAGGATTCGGGACAACCTCTGTGGTTTGCGAAGAAGGGAGCTTTCTCAGTTGTATGAGAGTTTGAAGTCGGCTGACTGCGTGGTTTGTGGGGGTTCTGGGAGGTCGCTTTATTCGCTTAATGCTGCTATGAGCCAGATCGCGATTAGCCAGATTGGTTGGAGGAACAAGGTTGTTTTGACTCCTGATGATCCTGGTTTTCCGGGGAAGAATATGTTTGATGCTGCGGCGGAGCTTGAAAGGCGGTATGATAAGATTTTGTTGTTGATGAATTCTGGGAGTGGTGTGTCTGGGGATCCGGTTATGATGGCGCAGGATCTTTTAAGATATGTTGAGGAGAAGGGGCATTCGAAGTTTTCTATGGGGTTGATAACTTCTAATTTGAATTCGCCTTTGGCTCAGCTTGTCGGCAAGTATGGGCATGTTGTTGAGTTGAGGGGGCGGGGCAGGACGAAGCCTTCGCTGGATTACAGTGAGATAGGGATTATGGGTGATATTTTCGAGTTGGGGAGTCTTCTGCTTTTGTCTATGATGACTGAGGCTATTTTTCGTAATTTGGATGCGGGTGAGGTGCTTCGGCTGTGTGAGGAAGAGTTTGTTAAGTTGGGGCCGATGGTTGATTCGATTGTGGAGTCTGAAACGTACTCGCGGCTCGTTGATATTTTGGAGAGGCGGACAAGTGTGTTTTTGGGTGGTAAGGGTACGGCGAGTGAGATAGTGAAGATGTCGGCTATCAGGCTTTTTCACCTTAAGAGCACGCTTGGCGATAACGTGTATATTGCGAGAGGTGTGAATACTCCGGCTCCGAGGCCTGGCGATCTTGAGATTTTGCTGTCGTTTTCTGGTGAGACTAAGCCGGTTATTGCTTGGTGTGATACTTTGAAGAAGATGAATGGTACGGTTTTGTCGATTACTGGGACGAAGAAGTCGACTTTGAATGATAAGTCGGATCTTCAGATTACGTTGGAGGAGGAGTACAAGCAGGGTCAGCCTAGGCGGTTTTACATGAGGGCGGCTTATGTTTTGAGTCCTTTGCCGGTGAAGTTGGTTGAGAGGTTGGGTGAGAAAGGGTTAAGGCTGCCTGAGTACATTATTCATTGGCATCATTCGCTCACCGACTAGGCCTACTCAACATGGTTTTTGACTGGAAAACAGTCAAAAATGACCTACCCCCTCCCCCCTAGGTTTTCAGCACGCACGGTATTGTGGTGAGTGTGTGGCTGGGTCTTTTGGCGGGGTTTGGTGCGCCGTTTTGCTGCCGTGCATGTTGAATTTTGTGCGCATTTGGTTCTGATGATGTAGGATCAAGCGAACAGGCAATGAGGGACGGTCTTGATGCTTCTCTTGTTGATGCTAGGGGAATCATTGAGCGAGCATCCTGTATTGTATCTTTGGAAGTGAGGGTAGTGTAGTTTTGTATGATCAATGTTTGATAGATTTTTTAGTCAAATAGCCTTAAATCGCATGGTCATGTGCATCTTCAGTGGTGCAGAAGAGGGGTTTTTGTCTTTGAGTGTGGATCTTGAGTCTCTTCATAAGATTATCAAAAATCCAATCAGGCGAAAGATAGTATTGACGCTTCTTGAGAAAAACGAGCTTGCTTACATGGATCTGATGAATATAGTTCAGGTCGAGAACACGGGAAAACTCAATTATCATCTTAAGATACTTGGCGACTTGCTGGAGAAGAATGGAAATGGAAGATATCGTTTGACCGAAAAAGGCCACCTGGCTTCTCAACTGCTTCTAAGGTTTCCTGAGAAAAATCCTGAGCATATGCCATTGAAGGGTGGAGACACTATATTGATTGGTTTCGTCGGTTTCATTCTGGCACTGGCTAACCCGGGGTTCTGGGGCTTCGGTATTGGCATGATGTTTTTGGGGGTTATGGCCTTTTTGGGTATCGCCTATGCTTTGGTGGTGCCAGGAGGCGCTATGTGGCTGCTGACGGTGAGGCGCACAAATTCCCACGATGCTTATGACTTGTTTAAGCCGCCCTTAGTGGCATTTGCTCTTATAGTTCTTCTATTGTTGCTTGCGATCCTCCTAAATTTCAGAATTACAGTGTCAACGCCGCCTCAGGATTCTGGATCCGCGTCGCTGTCTCAACCATTCCTTCCTTCTCTCCTACTCATCGGCTTGTTCTTTTTCATAGGCGTCGAGATATTCGAGGTTCTCAGCAAAATTTCAAGGAAGACAAGGTCATAGACCCAGGGGCGCGCTACTCATGTGGGTTTGCCCCGCGCTTGAAGTGTCCGAGTGAGTAGCAGAGCAAGTCGCGCGCGCACTACTAGATGTTACACTCTACTATGCGGTTCAGCGTTAATGACCAAAGCAATTGCCCAGCAGTATTGTGTCGAAGACATCTATTGTTCCGTCGCCGTTCATGTCTGCCTCTTCATTCCAATTTGGATAGCTAGGAAACGTGCCAAAACATTCTGCGAACGCGACAACGTCAAACAAGTCTACTCGGTTGTCACCGTTTAGGTCTCCTTTGAGTGTGTTGGCAAAGTATCCATCGAACGTTGCATAAAGCATTACGTTGGAGTAGAGCGTGTGCGGGTTGACCTCCATAGGAACGCAATCAAACAGGTGAAGCGCGCGCTTCTGTCATATCCTCCTTTTCAAGACGGTTATTATTGTTTCGTAGGCAAAATAGGCGGCGGCCAAAGCCAGCATTGACGTGGAAAACAAATACTCCCTTGTGAGTTGAGGCGGTCTAAACAGGATAATTTGAAACAGCACGGCTGTCGCAAAAATAGCGAAGTAAAAAAGGTATTTTGGAAGAAGGAGCTGACGGAGTCTCACAAAGTTTTCAAGCACCAGTTTCTCCACAATATACCCGTCCGGAGTCTGTTTCAACAATCCTGCTTCTTCCAACTTGTCTAAATGGTAGGCTGCCAACGTCGGGCTACTTAGTTTTAGCGCCCTCTGAACCTCCCTTACACCGATTGGTTTTCTCTGCTTTATGGCGTACCTATAAACTTGCGCAGTATTGCCCGTCAAGACGTCTCGTTCGTCTTTCACGCCATTGGCCAGCTCACTGAGAGTTTACCTTTTAACGTTATTCTAGTTATCGCTGTACAACAGAATTGTACAACTGTACAAGAATGAAGGATTAAATAATCCTTTCTGCATTGGCTGAACTGGTGAAAAATGTTGATCACACCAATAAAAAGGTCCGCGAAGTTGACGGGTCTGGCAATCGTGCTAGTTTGCGCGTTCGCCGCAAGCCTGTACTACGTAATTCCTGACAGCCCACAGGCAAAATCAATAGCTTTTGCGCTCGGACCAACCTCGACTAACTCGGTGAATTCCAGCGTTTACTCTCTTGGCACCCAAATGAACGTAACGTTTCAAAACGGAACCGTTTGGCAAATCTTCGGATATCCTAATATCTCGGATGAATTCAATTCCACAGACATAACGCAAATACTCGTTCTCCCAGAGCCCGCTTATCTCGGAAGCGGGGTTGACTTAAAGGAACCCTACCTTATCTTACTCCAATACGCGTTCGACTGGGGAATACACACAACGCTCGCAGGAGAGAATCGAACCGATCTAGGAACACTCCAAGTTGCCAATTACACTTTCAGTTTCTACATGAGTGGTGGCGGTTATCCAATCCAAAATTTGAGTGTTGCCCCTCTGCTCAACTATACACTTGCAGTCAACACAACGGGCTATTGGGACATTGGTATGCCTCCTCCATTCTATGGTCCTTGGACATGGAGAATAGATTCGAATAGGATCCATGAAATCACAGCAAACTCGACAGATCCCGCGGAGATCGACTTCGATCTCGACCTGACCCTCCATCTCTACTATAAATTGATGACACTTCAAACAACCCAATCAGGTTACGCGACTGTGGCATGGTCTGGAAGATGGGCTGTGCTTCAACTGCTACACGATGGCGACCAACTACTCGGCTTCCGCTACGCAGATTCGGACATCGGTCTCAGAATCATCGCTTCATAGTCTCCTAACGGAGGTTCGACGCCTGAAAAAGCACGTCTCATGCTTGACTATTACTTCTCCTTTTTTGTCGTTTAATGAACGCTCCACTTTTTCGCACATCAGCACGATATCCGTTTCTCAACTTGGAAGGCGCTCGAATGCGTCAAACACTGGGGATCGAGAATGACAGGTTTGCGTCAACTGATTTTCATAGCGTTGCTCCTGACAGCTTTCTCATCCGTTACATCTCGCAGCACAAGAGCCCAAGCACCCGACATGGTGGAGATGTACATCGTGAACCCGTTGACAGGAGACAGCATTTTCAACGCGACCAACTACCCAGTCGGCGGTGTTTTCACTGTTGAATTCTATGTGGGCAACGTCACGGGCATGATCACATGGCAGATACACTTGACCTACAATCGCACACTGATCAACTATGCGCAAGCATGGTTTCCAGATGACAACGTGTTCAAACAAGCAATTGACCAAGGCGCAATTCCGATGAAAGAAATATCGGTGAACATAGATAACGCTACTGAGACAGCAGACCTCTTTATTCTCATGACTTGCACGTACCCGCCAGACAGCCTTCTAAAATATCCGGTCGACGTTACATCACGTGGGCTTCTGTGTAAGACTAACTTTACGATCGCCATGCATCCGACTTCCGAAAGACTAGAGTTCGTATCGGAACAAATGAACTATTCAAGTCTCCACGTTACGGCACACTACTACTTGAATGGTTTCAGAACGTCTGTAGACACACTCAACGGCATATACGTTGCAGACGGGGAACCTGCAGTTTTCTGCGATATAACCTCTGTACCGGAAGCTCCACTGTTGCTTCTGCTGATTGGGATTCCATCAACCTTGACAATTATCTTGACGAGAATGCGAAGGAAAAGATCCAACCACGAAAACTGACACGCAACTCGTAGCGGAGGTTCCCTTCGACTTTCTTTTCAGTTCGACGTTGACCGTATCCATGTACAAGCTAAGTATACTTATCACTGATTCATAAACCGCGCGCGCCACATTTATTTTCTAAAACAACGATCCTACCGTCAGTGAACGTTTTCTGCTCACTAATCTGGTCGTCGGTCCAACCAGCCTCGCGCGCGCTATTGTGACAGATTGTTACAGCAAAATTGTTACATAAACATGGACTTTCACGTTGATACTCGTAGTGCGCGCGAAAAAGTGGACGAGGTGCGTTACCGATTTTTGCAAGCGCACTACTTATCTCCCGAACGAAGCAGAACCCCCAAGTATGATGCATGGACACCCATAACGGTTATACTCGGCAAGAACCAATACTACGCGTAGAAATTGGGAGATGCCCAGATTGTTCCTAACTCATGAGAAGATGATCGAACTGTACAAGAACATGGTCACGATAAGGCGTTTTGAAGAGAAGGTCAGCGAGCTTTTTGCCAAGGGTGCAATTCCAGGTTTTGTGCATCTTTACATTGGGCAAGAGGCGGTTGCTGTTGGAGTTTGCGCTAACTTGAGAAAAGAGGATTACATTGTCAGCACACACCGAGGGCATGGTCACTGCATCGCAAAGGGCGCAAATCTGAATAAAATGATGGCAGAGCTTTTTGGCAAGGCCTCTGGTTGCTGCAAAGGCAAGGGAGGTAGCATGCACATCGCAGATTACGGGTCAGGAATCCTTGGTGCAAACGCTATTGTGGGGGCCAACATACCCATCGCTGCCGGCGCAGCGTTTGCGGCGAAGTCAAGGGGGACCGATCAGGTAGGAGTTGCTTTCTTCGGTGATGGTGCATCCAGCACTGGAGCATTCCATGAAGGAATTAACATAGCAGCGGTTTGGAAACTTCCAGCAATATTTGTGTGCGAAAACAATCTTTACGCGATTTCTACTCGTGCAAACAGAACTATCCCGGTTAGAAACATAGCAGATAAGGCAGCTGCATATGGAATACCGGGCGTGGTCGTTGATGGAATGGACGTAATCGCAGTTTACGATGCGGCTCACGAAGCTGTGGAAAGGGCGAAAAGGGGTGAGGGGCCAACTCTCATCGAATGCAAGACTTACAGATTCTGTGGGTCATTTGAAGGCGATCCGCAACTATACAGGAGCAAAGAGGAAAGGGAAGAATGGAGGAAAAGGGACCCGCTCAACTTCGGTAGAAAACTTGTAGAGACTGGTCATATGACTGACGTTGAACTTGAGAAAATTGAACTGGAAATCAAATCAACTATCGAAGAGGCCGTGAAGTATGCGAGTGAGAGCCCATATCCTGAGTCAGAAGAAGCGACAACAGACCTGTTCGCCTAGTATGATAGAGGAGGAATGAAAATGAGGAAAATCAGCTTTGGCGAAGCATTACGAGAAGCCCTACAAGAAGAAATGCGCAGGGACGAAACGGTGTTTGTACTAGGGGAGGACATTGCGCTACATGGCGGCGATTTTGGAGTGACAAAGGGACTGCTGGACGAGTTTGGAGAGAAAAGAGTCAGAGATACACCGATCTCTGAGACAGCCATCGTTGGGCTTTCTCTCGGAGCGGCTTCAGTGGGAATGAGGCCAGTTGCTGAGATAATGTTCTCCGACTTTCTTGGAGTGTGCATGGATCAGATACTCAACCAAGTCTCCAAAATGCGTTACATGTCAGGGGGTCAGGTCAAGACCCCCGTCGTCATAAGAACAGCTTTTGGCGCAGGAATAAGCGCTGGTCCCCAGCATTCACAGAGTCCTGAAGCCTTTTTCGTGCATATCCCTGGTTTGCAGGTTGTGATGCCATCAACTCCGTATGATGCGAAAGGATTGTTAAAAACAGCTATTAGAAATGACAACGCCGTTATCTTCTTTGAACACAAGCTTCTGTACGGCGTCAAAGGAGACGTGCCTGAGCAGGAATACCTTATAGGGTTTGGAGAAGCAGACATCAAAAGAAACGGCACAGACGTCACAATAGTTGCCACAGGACTAATGGTGAAGGAAGCTTTGGCGGCGGCTGAGACGCTGGAGAAAGACGGTCTTACTGCGGAAGTCATAGATCCCAGAACTCTGGTGCCATTAGACGAGAAAACTCTGATTAACTCGGTGAAAAAGACTGGGCGAGCGGTCGTCGTACATGAAGCGTGGAAGAGAAGTGGCTTCGGAGCCGAAATCGCTGCGATGATTATGGAAGAAGCAATGGACTATCTAGATGCTCCTGTCAAACGAGTGGGGGGACTGAACGTGCCTACGCCATTCAGCCCTGCACTGGAAAAATACGTTGTGCCTAATGAGAACGACATAGTTAAGGCTGTGAAAGAAATAACGTAAGCAAGCAGATTGTTAAAATGCAAGGGGAAAGAAGCGTGACAACTGAAGTAATAATGCCCAAGCTCGGTTTAACAATGAAAGAAGGGACCATTGTTGACTGGCTGAAAAATGAAGGAGAACGCGTGGAAAAAGGCGAGTCCATTGTTGAAATTGAGACCGAGAAGATATCCAAGTTCGTAGAAGCAGAAGCATCAGGGGTTCTGCTGAAGATCCTAGCGCCTAAGGGAACGACCGTTCCTGTAACCAAAGTGATCGCCATCATCGGTGAGCCCGGAGAGGAAACACCGAGCAAGGAAGTATCTTTCCAACAGACTGAAGCCCTGAAAAGCGCAGGGGAAACACCGGAAACGATTGAAGCTGTTGAAAAACCACCTGCAACATGGACAGCTGAGGAGAAAACGAGGATTTCTCCGCTTGCCAAGAAGCTTGCGGAGGAATACAAGGTTGACCCGACGAAAATCAAAGGGACAGGGCCGCGCGGAAGAATTGTCAAAGAAGACATAATCAAAGCGGTTGAGACCGCGACTCCTTCAGCACCGCAACCCGCGACTTCTCAAAAAATCGAAGTGAGCGAAATAATACCCTTGACTGGGACAAGAAAGACGATAGCCGACCGTTTGTCACAGAGCTATCATTCAGCCGTTCACACTACTGTGATGACTGAAGTCGATATGACTGTAACTGCGAGTTTTCGCCAGAGACTGCTTTCTGAAACAAAGGAGAAAACGGGTGCGCCAGTAACCTACACAAGCATCATAGCAAAAGCAGTAGCAACAGCGCTTAAGAGACATCCAATTGTGAATTCAACACTGGAAGACTACGCCATCAAAGTGCTCAAGGAGATCAACTTGGGGGTCGCGGTGGACACGGAGGCAGGATTGATTGTTCCCGTAATTCGCAACGCAGACAAGAAGACTCTGACTGAAATCGCCTCGCTCCTCGGAGAGTTAGCTGACAAAGCGAGAAAAAGACTTCTTTCTATTGACGAGATTTCATTTGGTACCTTCACAATTTCGAATTTGGGAACGTTTGGGGTACATACCTTTGTTCCGATAATAAACCCGCCGCAAGCTGCGATTTTGGGAGTCGGCATGCTCGAAGAAAAGCCTGTGGTAATCAAAGGCAGGGTTGAAATCAGATCTAGAATGAATTTGAGTCTCGTGTTTGACCACAGAATTGTCGATGGAGCAGAGGCGGCGAGATTTCTACAAACGTTGAAGAGCATATTGGAAAACCCGTCTGTCTTGATTGCCTAGTCCCTGGGTTGCATGCATCATATGCAAGAGGAAGAGGTCTGGCGATTACTGGATCTAGAGTACGAAAGCGCGTTTAGGAATCTGGCGGTCGAAGAAGCCATTTCGACTTCAGTTGGAAAAGGCACGGTTCCCAACACTGTACGGTTCTGGAGGAACACAAATGCCGTCGTAATAGGATGTTTCCAATCAGTAGGTTTGGAAGCCAACCCTGAAGCCTGCAAACTTCATGGAACGACTATAGCGAGGAGATTCACAGGTGGCGGGGCTGTCTATCATGATCATGGAAATCTGAACTATTCCATCGCGCTGCAACAAAATCATTGCCTAGTTACTGACGACATAAGTGAAACTTTCAGAACGCTGTCCTTGGCTGCAGCGGCTGGACTTGAGTCTCTTGGTGCACGCGTGGAATATGAAAGTCCAAACACGCTTCAGATAAATGGCCGTAAAATAGCAGGCGCAGCCGGGGCCATAAGAAAGGGATTCGTTTTCTTTCACGGATCAATCCTTGTTGATACGGATCTAAGTGTGCTGTCAGAAGTTTTGAGCCCGGCAAGTCAATTCTCAACGAAAAGGTATGTGCGTAGCGTCAGAAAAGACGTCTCGAATCTTTCCATTGAGATCGCGAGAAAACTGACAATTCAAGAAGTGAAATACGCTTTGCGTAGGGGATTTGAGAAAGCTTTCACTTTGAAACTGACAGATGGCAGCTTGACTGAAGAAGAGAAGCTTGTCAGCGACACATTACTTGAGGAAAAATATTCTCAGGAAACCTGGAACTTCAAAGGATAATTCATTCACGTGCAGTTTTTCCTCGACGATTGTTGGTTGCGTGCAAGTCTCCGTCGTTGCTTTGACGTTCTTTTTCAGAAACCTTTTTGCCTTTGATTCCCGTCTTGACCATCGCAGATGACGACTTTGGTAAAAGCTGACTTGAAGGAAGAACTCAAATCCATTGTTGGGCCAGAGAACTTTTCAGACGATATTGTGGACAGATTAACATATTCAAGAAGCAGTTCGGTGGAAGAGGCAGGGACACCTTTTTGCGTGGTTAGACCTGGAAGCACCCAGGAAACCTCACAAATACTGAAGACAGCTAACACACATCACAACCCAGTCTACGTTTGGGGAAGAGGAACAATATTCGTTGCTTCGGGAGTTCAGGATGGCTGCATCATGGTTGACATGACCAGAATGGACAGCATATCGAAAGTCGATGAAGACACGATGTCGGTAACAGTTGAAGCAGGAGCGATATGGGGAGCCTTGAACACGGAACTAAGGAAAAAGAACTGGGAGTTGACAATTCCAGGTCCCGGCAGTCTAGTCTCCTGCACCGTCGGAGGTTCAATTGCAGCCAGCACAGTCCCACATGGTTTGACAGGAGAAGGAACAACAGGAGAGAACGTCCTCAACTTGGAGGTTGTACTGCCCACAGGAGACGTATTTGAAACAGGCTCAGCCGCAAACCCTCAAGGAACGCCGTTCGAAAGATACTGCAACGGCCCAGATGTCGCAGGTCTGTTCATCGGATCTTGCGGGACATTGGGTATCATAACGAAGGCGACTCTGCGAATACAGAGAGTGCCAGAAGCTGAAGAGTTCTTCTGCTACGGCTTTCAAGACCTGAAAGACGCATTCAAAACATCATATGAACTACTGGAAAAGCGCTGTACGCGATTCACAGTATTATGTCAAGGTGACCTGCCTGTAAAGGCTGCTGCCTTGATGCACATCATAACCACAGGCGCAAAAGATGAAGTAGAAGTGAAAAGCAAGAAGATCAAGTCAATATGCCAGACAGGCGGAGGCAAAGAACTGGACAACACGGGAACAAAGAACTATTGGAAAACACACAACGTCATGTATTCATGGCTCAGATGGAAAGATCCGAAAACATATTACGCCCGCAAAGGAATTCCCTACTTCTGTCCTGAAGTCTTCGGGTACCTGTCAATGCCGAAACTCGTGGAAATAAGCGAGGCTTTTTGGAAATATTGGAGCGAACATGAAGTGCAGTTGAAAAAAGTCAACGCACTTTTCAAAGGTTTTGACGTGTACTTTTCGAAAAACGGTGGATATCTGTGGATAGACACTTTGTATTCTTACGCCGACAAAGAAGCGTTTGAACATGGTTTTAAGGTCCGCCGAGACCTATATGAACTTCTGCTCAGACATGGAGGTTCACCTGCCACTGTCGGAGGCGGGGAAATGGCCAAATATGTGACGTCTCATATGCCTAGGTACCATAATTTCCTGAAGACTCTGAAAAAAGCAGTGGATCCGAACCGAATTCTTAACCCTGGCGTTCTAGATCTGTGAAGGTGCTGTTTTGAGAATAGAGACTTACAGAAATGCCATTAACAAATGCATAAGATGCGGCTTCTGTCTTGATTTGACTGGACTTGGGCAACTTCGAATGTGTCCAGTCAATGAGGTAAATGGTTTTCAATCCTACAGTGCAAAAGGAAAACTGGTTTTAGCCAGCGCACTTTTGGACGGAAGACTGAAGTACAATGAAGAGATTGTGAAGCATGTTTTCATGTGCAGCGACTGCGGCGCTTGTGAACAGAACTGCTTCTTCTTCCTAGAATTGGGCGACATATCCTCTGCATTGAAAGCAGACCTTGTTGAACGTGGATTGTCAATGAAAGACCACATGTTGATGTTGCAGAATGCCCAGAAAACGGACAACATCTTCGGACAACCTCATGAAAAGAGGCTTCAATGGTTGGCTGAGAAGCCTAAGAAAAAAGGAGAGACTGTCTATTTTGTTGGGTGCACTACCTCTCTTGCCAGAACGAGAATAGCGAAAGCAAACTGCAACGTTATGAAAAGCTCAGGCTTAGACTTCACTTTACTTGAACAAGAAAAGTGCTGTGGCTTTCCCCTTTTGTCCATTGGACAGATTGAATTTGCCAAAGCCTTCGCTAAATACAATGTTGAACAGATAGAAAGAACGGGAGCCAAAAGGGTCGTGTTCTCGTGCCCAGGCTGTTACAGAATGTTCCAGAAAGAGTACCCCAAACTGCTTGGACCTCTACCGTTTGAAGCAGTTCACACAACCGAGTTGTACGAAGAACTGCTAGACGAAGGACAGCTTACACCAAAAAGAAAACTCTCATTCGCTGTCACCTATCATGATCCATGCCATCTGGGAAGACACATGAACGTTTATGATTCTCCGAGAAAGATCCTGGAGAACATACCTGGCCTGAAGCTAGTTGAAATGACTCGAAATCGAGAATCCGCTTATTGCTGTGGAGCCGGAGGAGGCAATCTGCCTCAAGCATTCCCTGAAGTCGCAGCAAGTATTGCAGTCGCGAGATTGAAGGAAGCAACAAAAACAGACGCTCAACTACTCGCATCAGCGTGTCCCGCATGCATCTCAAACTTCATGCTCGCAAAGAAACGCTCAAAAACAGGGATCGGGATCAAAGACGTCGCAGAACTCGTCCTAGAAACGCTCAGATGAAGAACCCTGACCCAACGTTGATCACAAGCAGGTTGTAGCTTTCAGCTTTGATTTCCCGTCAGCAAATCGTATAAGCTCGAAGAGTATTTATGTGGTATCTCCACAACCATCGATAACAATTCGAGGTGTCTAAGTTGAAGAAACTGAGCAAAAGCGAAGAGGAAAGGGCATTAGAAATTCACGAGAGAGCGGTAATAGTCGATTCATTAAACGCTTCGATTATGTCAGGCGAATATTTCCAGAAGATGAGAAAAGGCGGAGTCACTGCCACTAACTACACAATTGCTATGATGCACAACATGTCTGAAACGATAAAAAGAATTTTGGATATGCAGGACCTGATAAATGATGAAAAAGAAAAGGTCCTGCTGGCAACTTCTGTCCAAGATGTGATGACAGCCAAACGCGACGCAAGAGTTGCAATCATGCTGGGGTTCCAGAACGTAGCACCACTTGAAAACGATCTTCGAACGTTGAAGCTCTACCATTACTTAGGAGTAAGAATAATACAGCTGAGCTATCACTTCAGAAACGCCGCTGCAGACGGCGGAGGAGAACGAACAGATTCGGGATTAAGCCTCTTCGGAATTTCCATGGTAAAAGAAATGAACAGACTCGGGATCGTGGTTGACCTTGCACACGTGGGAATCCGAAGCGTGCTTGAGGCAATAGAGGCTTCAGAAGATCCTGTGATAGCGTCGCACTCAAATCCCAGAGCACTCGTGGACGCCCATCAAAACAAGACCGATGAAGAAATCAGGGCTATGGCTGAAAAGGGAGGCGTCATAGGGATAACGGCTTTTCCGAGACTCGTAAGCAAACAGGCGGACGAATGCACGATTGACAATCTACTAGATTACATTGACTACGTTGTTGAACTAGTCGGCGTGAACTATGTAGGCATCGGATTGGACTTTGCCGAAGGATGGGCAGAGTATCCACCCACGAGAGCGACCCTCATAAAGATAGACAAAAGGATATACAACTGGCCAAAGGGACTGGAGACAATAACGGATTTGCCGAACCTGACAAAAGGACTTGTGGCAAGAGGCTACTCAGACCATGACATAGAAAAAATCTTGGGGCAAAACTACCTGAGGGTGTTCCAAAAAGTCTTTGGGAAATAGTAAACGAACAAGTGTTTATGCATTTTTGTTCATCCTTTCTTTTGTGACCTTTGATTCGGCACTTTACTAGACAGCAGGTTACTACGTTTTGACACCGATGCCGGCAGCTATTCCTTTCTTGATTCTTTCAGAGAAAAGAATGTATAGTATGAGCAATGGAACGGTGGAAATCATGATTCCGGCGGCCAACGGGCCGTATTGAATCAAATAGCTGCCTTGAAATCTGAAGAGTCCAAGAGGCAAGGTGTTCTTGTCAGGTGACGTGATGAACACGAGTGGATAGAGAAAATCGTTCCAGATGAATATGGCTTCCAAAATCATTGCTATGAAAACCGATGGAAGTGCAAGGGGCAACGCCACTTTTCGGTACGTTTGGAATGTCGACAAACCATCCACCTTTGCGGCGTCTTCCAGTGACGAGGGAATGGAGAGAAAACCTAGTCTTGATATGAATATTGAATAAGGCAGGCCTGAAGCAACATAGACCATAACTAGACCGATGGCAGAGTCCATCAGGCCTAGACTTTGCAGGAGAATAGCTAGAGGAACAATTGAGACTTGAGGAGCAATGTACATCCCAGCAAGTAGGATATACAGAATTGTTCCCTTCCCTCGGTATTCGGCTCGTGCCAATGCGTACGCTGCCATTGGCGAGATCACAAAGAGTAATACTATGCTTAGTGAGGTGACTATTATGCTGTTTACGAAAGCTGCGCCCATGTTGCCCGTGCCCCAAGCATACACATAGTTTGACCATTGTGGGTTGCTAGGTAGGCCCCACGTGTTTGCAAACAGTTCTTCACGAGTCTTAAGAGAGGTGAAGGTAGCCCACAGAAGAGGATACACTGCTGTGATCGACCAGAGTATCAAAACAAGAAGCCCGACTACTCGGGTGAACCTATCTCTGAACCAATTCCATGGACTGTATTCTAAACTCATAGTCGCTCACTTTTCAGTACGTAGGAATTTGAATTGAATGACGACCAAGACGAGACCTATGATCAACATGTAGAACGCAACGGCAGATGCATATCCAGCTTGGAAAGAAGCATAGTATCGATAGAGATACAATGAGATAACATCCGTAAGGCGCCCTGGACCCCCGCCTGTCAAGACATAGACCAGTTCGAAAATCTTGAACGAAGCAGCAATGACCAGAACAAGCGCCAGTGCAATAGTGTCCTTCAACATTGGGAAGATCACTCGTCTAATCTTTTGCAGATCCGAGAGCCCGTCTACCTTCATCGAATCGTATATTGACGGGGAGATGGACCGCAAGCCTGCGGAATAAATGACGGCGTACAGTCCTATGCCATGCCAGTTTGCCGTCAGTAATACTGAAAAAAGCGCTGTGCTGGGATTTGCGGTCAGGGATCTAGGTATTGAAGGTAGTCCTACAAAGTTCAATGCATTGTTTACATGGAGAAAATCGAATATGCCGTTTAGCAAACCGAATGAAGAGTTATAGAACCATGTCCACATGAGTCCCACGGAAACAAATGACAGGACTATCGGGATTAGCGCAACAGACAAAAAAATGCTTCCGACCCGGACATATTTTCGCGCCAGCCACGCGAGACTGAATCCAGCTACAAACTGCACGATAGAGTTCACAACGGTAATGATGAATGTGTTTTTCAAGGCATTGTGGAATTGTGGGTCTATGGCTATATCGGCGTAATTTCGGAGACCAATGAAATACTTTACCTGAGACACGCCTGAATACTTGTACAAACCAAGCGATAGGCCATTAATTACTGGATACATAAAAAAGAGGAAATATAGTAGCAGCGTCGGTAGCAACAACAAGTACCGTGCTATGATTCTCTTTGACCCAGTTTTGATCCGAAGCTTAACCATTTCTATCTCTGTCTTCTTAGTTTTTGTCAGTGGACGGGTCCGAGTACTTGAACTGCTTTCGCTTCTATGGCTGCTGCTGCATCTGCAGGTGACTTTTGACCTGTGAACACCAACAGATTTTGCTCATCAATGGTTGCGCCTAGATCCTTAGGAGCCATTGTTCCGTATCTCAGAATTAGCGTTGGCGTATTTGTTATCGCTGTTAAAACCGTGTTCATGGTTGAGGGATAAGTGCCACTGGGCAGAGTCACAGTCTGGGCTAGCGGACCTGTTGTGTCCTTAGCATATTTAACTTGCCATTCTGGTTTCGAGATGAACCTCAAGAATTCTTCAGCTTCGTTCTTGTGCGTGCTTGCAGCTGCTACTGCTATGTTTGTGGAAGAACCGAAGATTACCTTGTTTGCTGTGGGCTGATCTGGTAAGTATGGCCACTGGACTACGTCCAACGTCATGTTAGCGTTATTGGAGACCATTCCCACGGCCCAAGTTCCTTGAATGAACATTGCTGCATTTCCTGCTTGGAAATACTGGTATGCATCGTAAAAGTGTGTTGTTGCCCAACCTGTTTGGAAGTAGTCTCCATCGACCCATTGCTTCAATTGTGAATAGGCTTTCGTGTAGCTATCAGTGAAGTTGGTTGTGCGAGTGAGGGCGTCCTTGAATGCGTTTGCTCCATTCGCACGTTCGTGAATGTAGCATGCGGGGAAGCTCAATGACCATGAGTCCGCACCGCTCATAGCAACTGGGGCTATACCGGCTGCTTTGATTTTGTTGGAAGCGGCTATGAATTGATCCCACGTCCAACCCGTGTCCATTGTCGGAATGGTAACATTTGCATTTTCGAACACTTTGCGGTTGATGAAAAGCCAATCAGTCTGCAGTTCATATGGAAGTGCATATTGCTTCCCGTTCCGAGTAATCGCATCTTTGACTCCTGCTCCGATTTGAGATTGAGCCCAACTCTCAGTATATAGGTTAGATATGTCTGCTACTGCACTCTCGTTGACGTAGGTGTCGAGTTCTCCTCCACCATAGGTGACAAACAAGTCTGGTGGAGAACCGCTCCCAAGGGCTGTAGTCAGTTTTGTAAAGAATTCGTCACCTGAATACATCGAAATACGAATGGTGTTTCCGGTCTGATTCTTGTAAGCTTCTGATACATTGCCCCAGAAATCTGTAGTTGCTTGTTCTCCTGAAAATGGCGCCCAGAAGTCCAATGTCTTCGTAGTTGGCTGCATTTGCCATGCCCAATAGGCTGCAAGTGCTGCGATGACTATGACGACGATTGCTGTGGTTGCATACAGATATTTTCTTTGCATTTGTTTTTCTCCTCTCTTGTTTCGAGAAATCAATCTAGGGAAGATGTAGATATTCTTTGTGATGATTATGCTCACCGTGAATTTGACCTTTGGAACCACCAAGAAGACAAGATGCGGCAAGAATTTAGCTGTTGGAACGATCTTTTATCTTCTTCTCGACTTCCGAAATCAATTTTTTTTCTTCAACAGCACTTATCACGTGATCCCGCACTACGATTTCTCCGTCCACAATAACGGTTTCGACATCTCCACCATTGGCGCAGTATACTAGCGTAGAGATCACATCATTAAGAGGTCTCAAGTGTACGCTTTCAAGATCGACGAGCATTAGGTCTGCTTTCTTTCCAGTTTCCAAAGATCCAACTTTATCCTCAAGTCCTACACTCTTGGCTCCATCAATGGTCGCCATCTTCAACACGTCGTAAGACGAAATGATGGAGGCATTCAAGTTTGCGACTTTGTGCAAGAACGCGGCCGTTCTCATCGCCTCAAACATGTCCAGATTGTCGTTGCTTGCGCATCCGTCGGTGCCTAAAGAAACAGTAATTCCTTTTCTCAACATCGAGGGAATTGGGGCCACGCCTGAGGCGAGTTTCATATTACTTTCAGGATTGTGCGAGACTTTTGTGTCGGTCTTCTTCAACAGGTCAATTTCCTTGTCTGAAATCCATACGCAATGAACAGCGGTAACTTCGCTTCCCAGGAAACCGAGGCTGTTCAAATAATCGAATGGCAGTTTGCCAGTTTCCTTCTTGATCAGGTCGCGCTCATTTTTTGTTTCGGAGACATGTATCGTGATTCGCATTTGGTTCTTGTCAGCTTGTTCCTTTATTTCCTGCAAGAACTCTTTCGAACAAATATACGGAGTTGAAGGTGCGTACATGCACTGTATCCGACCATTCTCGGCGCCATGCCACTTCCTTGATATTTGATCGAAAATCTCCATCGCTTGTTCCCTAGGGAGCAAAACCTCTGGGGGAACCCATTGATCTGCCAGATTCATTGCGTAGAAACCTCTTATGCCGGTCAGTTTGAAAGCCTCTGGCACCTGAGGGTTTCTCAAGTCCATATCAACTAGACAAGTTGTTCCAGACTTGAGGGCCTCAACGCAGCCTAGCAGTGCAGCATAATATCCTACCTCAAAGTTTCCATCTTGAGCATCTTCGAACTGAGTCTTCACTTGAGGCATCGTCACGTCAAAAACCCAGTCAAAAAGGGGAAGGTCGTCTCTCCTTCCTTTTAGCAGATTCTGGAAAAGATGTGTGTGAGTGTTCACGAAACCTGGGAGGACAACTTTTCCTTTTGCGTCCAACTCGACATCTGCAGAATATTCTTTCTGAATGTCTTCACTTTTGCCAATGTCGATGATTCTGTCATCTTCAATCGCCAAGCCGCTATTCTTAAGGATCAGTTTTTCGTTGTTCATTGTGACAACTATTCCGTTCTTTATCACGATGTCAGCCATGGTGGTGTTCCTTCAGACGTTGAAGAGTAATCATACTAGCAGCTTTTATCCTTTGTTCAACGTTCGTTTAAGTCGAAGAATTGCTTATTTGACGCGCTTGGATTTGCAAACAATTCAGGGACAAACTTTAAAGCCCGTCATTGCGATTATTAGCCTTCGTCAAGACCACGGAGAAAATCCTAATGAGCTTTATGGAAAAAATGTTGAAACGTTGGGAAAAAGTGAGCATAAATCAACGCTCACTTGATATCGTAAAGGAAATGATCAAGAACAGCGACCGCCTGAACGTCGCCGTTGAAGAACTGAAAAATGGAACAACAATACTCGATTGTGGAGTCAACGTGTCCGGAGGCTACAAAGCCGGAGAACTAACCACGAAAATAGCGTTCGGAGGATTCGGAGAAGCGCAAGTAACCGCCGTCACCTATGATGACCTGACTCTACCGGTTCTCGTGCACTACACAGATTTTCCACCATTCATAGCCCTTTCCATGTACGTGTGGGTCGGAGTAATCCCGCCGCCGCACGTCGGAACCAAGAAGTTCACGGCATGGATATCAGGCCCAGCAAAGGCAATAGCCCAAGAACCAGCCAAGATATTCGAAAAATGGCCCTACAAAGACCCTCACCCTGATGCTGCCGTCCTGCTAGTCCAAACGCGTTCGCGCACAGATGGTCTTCCCGACGAAGAATTTTCAGGAATCATCTCGAAAAAATGCAAGATCGACCCGAAAAATCTGTACTTGGTTGTCATCCCCACAGACAGCATAACAGGAACTGCTCAAACCTCCTCGCGTGGCGTAGAAGACATGTTCTGGCGACTCACGGAATATTACAAGATTCCCTATCGCCGCATAGAGAACGTCATGGGAACCACACCGATTTCACCTGTTTCACCGAAAGCTTTGCAGGAACCTGGCAGCTGGCCTGATGACATGATTAGATACGGCGGAACGGTCCACTGTTGGGTTCGCTCCGAAGAAGGAGAGGATTTCGGGAGAATGGTGAAGGAATCGGTAATAGAAAGCTATCCCAATACCTTCGGCACGTCGTTCTATCACATGGCGGTAGAAGAAAAGAAATACATTGATCCAACGATGGATTTGCACAAGCTTGCAAAAGAAGGACTTGGCTTCATAATAGGAGAGTTTGCTATAAGCGACACTAGAACAGGAAGAATGTTCAAAGCTGGCAGGGTCCACAAGGACATTATTGGAAGACTTGTGAGCAAGCCTTGGTGAAACGTAAACACAAACCGCTCAGGACCGAGAAGCTATTGCTGAAGATCAATGGGGTCGACATCGAAGACACCTACATAGAATCCAGCGAAATAATATCCTCTGAAATTCTTGTAACCAGCATAACGCGAGAAGTTGCCCTAGCCAACGCCCAACGACTTTGTAGAGGAATAATAACCTTCTCACCGATCGAAGGCTTTCTGGGCAACTTTTTATCGCCATCAAAAACCCCTGACAATAGACCGGGCTTCCTCGTGCTGCTTCGAGGAATGAGAAGCATGAACCTGAAGACCGAAGACGGAAGGAAGAAGTTTGAAAACGCATTCACCAACCTGCTCTGCCAGACTCCACATATGCCTACAGTTGCAGTTTTCAACGCCGTCCCACATGGAAAAATTCTTTTCACAGTGGACTCCGGAGAAACGGTAAGACTTTGGGGCGACGGCTACGAAACCGAAGACCAAATCGCGGGGAGAAAAACATATCGAATCCCAGTCATGACTGGCGAATCGGTAGTCGAGAAGTCTTTCGGAGTAACGACGAGTTTTGACGGTGCATTTGAGCTCTTCTGTCACGATATTTCTTGCGCTCTTTTGGCAACCAAAGCTGCAGCTGAGAGGGTTCAGGATGAGGTTGAGGGAGCCTTTGTGATGCACCCTTTTGGCGGGGTGAATGGAGCGAAGATTGGAGGCATCACCTACACAAACGAAAAGGCAACAAGCACCACTTTCTTGTGCCCGACAATACGCAACAGAGTCGCCGATACAAGGGTTCCTGAAGGAGTCAACACGGTTATCGAGTATCTGGTCTGGGGCTTAGACATAGAGACAGTGAAAGAGGGCCTGAAGGTCTCCTTGGACACAATCACGAGAATACCAGGAATAACAAGAATAAGCAGCTTCAACCAAGGCGGTCTCTGGGGAAAACACAAGATATACCTACGAGATTTATTGGACAACCCGCGGAAACCCCGAGTTCGCGGTAGACTCTGAGTGCGAGTAAACAGCCTGATGGATTCAAGATGCTTCAAATCAAAGTAAATGAAATGTCGCTCAAAATAGTCGACAGGATTCTGGAATGCCCTGAAAAATTCGGCGTACAGGTGAAGAAGCTTAGTGATGGAGCGACCATACTGGACTGTGGGGTACACGCTCGAGGAGGATTTGAAGTTGGCAGATTGGTTATTGAGATCTGTCTCGGCGGGCTTGGAAAAGCATCGTTGACTTTGATGCATCTTGGAGATCTCACACTTCCGGCAGTGACGGTGATGACAGATTCGCCTGCTATTTCTACGTTGGGCATCCAAGCAGGCTATCCGATGCTTGAAGAGAAAGAAACAAGACTCATTGGCTCAGGCCCCGCAAGAGTTCTGGCGCAGAAACCAAAGGAACTCTTTGACCTGCTCCATTTCAATGACAATTCCAAGATTGGTGTGACAGTGCTGCAAATGGACGAATTGCCTTCCATCCAAATATCTGAAAGCATAGCTGCACAATGTAACATAGATCCAAAGTCCCTGTTCATGCTCATAACTCCCCTACGAAGCATTGCAGGCGTAACCCAAATTGCAGGCCGAGCAATAGAGGATGCGGCATTCACAATGTGGGAAATTCTTCACTACGATGTGAGGAAAGTCCGACAAATGGTTGGAACAGCTCCGATAGCTCCTGTCTGCACTTCAGGCGAAATGAAAACATTCCCTGACGATTTCCTTTGCTACGGTGGAACCGTGTACATGACTGTAGAGCCGGATGCTGAAGACCTATACAAACTTGCGAAAGAACTGGTGTTTGAGTCGACGCAGATCTACGGAAAAACCTTTTCGGAATTGCTGAAAGATGCGGGATTCAATTTCAAGAAAATTCCAGGATACCCCGGAATCTTCCGACCAGCCCACATTATGATAAACGACCTGAAGACGGGAAAGATTCACGAGGCGGGCAACGTGAATCCGTCCATGATAAAAAAATGTCTGGGACTGAACAAGACATAGGATTCGCTAATGTGCAATATCCTGAGCAAACTTTAAGACAGAGAAAAGAGTCATGGTTAAAAATAATAGCTAAAAAACGTGTGAAAACAATTGGTAAAAATCACCCTTCAAAATCTCTGCAAATACTTCAAGAAGGCGAAAGCTGTCGATGGGCTGAACCTTGAGATAAACGATGGCGAGTTCCTTGTTCTACTCGGCCCATCCGGATGCGGCAAAACCACAACCCTTCGCATGATAGCAGGATTGGAAGAGCCAACTGGTGGAAAAATATTTTTTGACGATCAACCTGTAAATCAGCTTGATCCCAAACAAAGAAAAGTAGCAATGGTTTTCCAAGACTACGCCCTCTACCCTCACATGTCGGTCTATGACAACATCACTCTCTGCCTTCAAGTGATGAAAGTACCCAAAGCAGAAATAGAAATGAGGGCAAAAGAAACGGCAGAGTTGCTGCAGATAACAGAGCTAATGAATCGCAAGCCGGGAGAACTCAGTGGTGGGCAGAGACAGAGGGTGGCTCTTGCCAGAGCAGTTATCAGAAAACCATCCATTTATCTTCTAGACGAGCCACTTTCGAACATAGATGCAATTCTCAGAGTGAAGATGCGAGGCGACCTCAAAAAGCTGCACGAACAACTGAAAACAACCACTGTCTACGTGACTCATGACCAAGCCGAGGCAATGGTGTTGGCTGACAGAATCGCAGTCATGAAAGATGGCCTACTTCATCAAATCAGTAAACCATTGGAAATCTATGACCACCCAGTGAACAAGTTTGTCGCAACATTCGTTGGAATACCGATGATGAATTTCTGCGACTGCACAGTGTCCAAAAGAAATGGCGAGCTGTTCATAGACACAGATGCGTTCTCCCTGAAAATCCCGGGTGAACTTCTAGATTCTGCAAAAGAAGAACAGTTGCTGAGTCATGAAGCAGTAATGGGAATCAGGTCTGAACATGTGTCTGTAAGGATGGAACAATTCCCAGGTGCAATAGAGGCGAAGGTTTGGCTTTTCCAGCACTTTGGAGACACGGGATATGTTAGCTTTGAGATTAAGTCCCAAATCATCACTGCAAAGGTAGATCCCCTCTTCAGGGTCGATGAAGGCGAAAAAGTTTTTGTCAAACTGAATGAAAAATGCGTTCACGTCTTCGATAAGGCAAGCGAAAAGACAATTTTCTAGCACAGAACTCCCGCAAGCATCTGCTTTTCAAAGCAAAGAGGCTGTCAACAGTCTATGAGATCGACCAGCCACCATCTATAACGAGAACTGAGCCTGTGATGTAAGAAGCTTCTTCGGAAGCCAAGTAGAGTGCAGCGTACGCAATCTCTGCAGGTTCTGCTATGCGTTTCAGAGGGATCTTGTCCAGATTTCGCTGAAATGCTGTCTCATAGTCTCCTAACGAGGTCATGACCCTCTTGAACGTCGGAGTCAGGACTGAGCCTGGGCATATGCAGTTGACTCGGATATTATGCGGAGCGAAATCCAATGCCATCGCTCTGGTCAGCGAGATTATCCCTCCCTTTGATGCGCAGTATGCGGCTTCATCCTTTGAACCTATGAGACCCAGCACTGACGCGATGTTTATGATTACTCCGCCACCTTTTTCAACCATTTTTGGAACGCTGTGTTTGGAGCAGAGAAAAACTCCTTTCAGGTTGATACTCATCACTTTATCCCAATTTTCTTCGGTAATCTCAAGTATCGAGCCCATGGATTCGACGCCGGCGTTGTTGCAGAGTATGTCAACTCTTTCATACTTCTTGACAGTCGTTTCTACTATTCTCTTGACAATGGCCGAATTCGAGATGTCCCCTTGTATAAAAATTGCATCGCCACCTCTTTTTCTTAAAAGCTCGACTGTTTCCTTTCCGTCGGATTCGCTCACGTCAACGACAGCCACTCGCGCTCCTTCTTCAGCGAAGAGAGTGGCTATTGCACGGCCGATTCCTGAGCCGGCGCCAGTAACAATTGCGGCTTTACCGTCAAGTGATCTCTGTTTCATGGTAGCTCACTTGAATTCCAATTGGGAAGACGGCGGTTATAACATTTTTCAACAAGGCCCTTCTGAATGAACGCGCTGATTCACCAAGCTTGGAGTGGCAAAATCGAGCTTGCAAAAAGAACACCGATCTTCTGAAAGCGCTTCCTTTTTAGAGATAAATAGCGATTGATCCTTAGTAAGGAGAGGGGTCGCTGGTGAAGAACCTGCTTGCCAAGAAAATCGCGGAGGATATTGTAAGTCTTCAGAAGGTCTGGGTGCAGGTGGTGAAGGAAAAACGGGGCGGTCAGTTTAGAATAGCTGACTGGCGCCCGATGCTTCAAGCTAAGACGAAGCTTTTTCCATCAAAGGAACAATCAAAAGAGGTTTTCGACCTCTACATAGCTTCGGCAAATTCGGCTTACAGTGTTCTAAGCGAGCTTACAGACCACGTTCTTCCCGAAGATGAGCCTTGGTTGGAACACTATCAAACAACAGCAGTGTTCGAAATACTGTACGAATATGATAGAAGTTTCAGACGAGCTGCACTCAAAGTGGTCGAGGCGGTTGAAAAGTCTGACGACCTGATCGAAGAAGAGCTCTTTGCAAAGTTTTCTGGCCGCTACGGACCGACCTGGATCGCAGATTACGTGGCAACGCCAGGTTCTTTTTTGAACTTGTACAAGAGAATTTTGGAAAATGTAAAAATTAAGACAGAATACAAGTGGACGTTTGCGAACGCAGTCTCCGCTGCACGAAACACAAGTTACAGCGTCATGTTTGGGGCCAAATTCTTGGACATTGTGAGCAAAACCAATGACATCAAAGCAGCAGTCAAAGCTGAAAAAGAACGAATGAAGCAAATGTGGCTGAGTCCAGTCGAAACACAGATCCAGATAATGAAAGAAGTAGGGCAGAATTCCTTTGACTACCAAAAATGCCTCTTGAGATTCAAAGAAAAAATATATGAATCGACTGTCAAAGCTGCAGAATCAAAGGTGCACTATGCAAACCTGAGCCTAATCCCGTTCTGGAGTGCTGGAGACTTCCACCACATCTCTCAGACAACATACAACATCTGCAAAGGTGACGTTGAAATGGCTATACTCGAAAGCGTCACCATGACATTAGAGAAAACCCTCAAGAAAGCCCAAGAAAAGGGCAAGCTCAAAGACCCCTACAAAATTCCCACGTATGAAGTTGCAGCTGGAGCCGTTGCCTACATAATGCGAATGGATGGTTTCACTTCAGAAATGGTGAACGAGCTTTTCCTGAAGAGATACTACAATCTGCTACTTGAAAACCCCGCCAAGTTTAGGTTTGAATGCATGACTGATGAGTTCGTAAACTTCCTGACCCAAGGAGAATACATCATCGAAAAAACGCCTAGGGGTCTCGACTGCAAGGTCAATGGGGTTGAAGTTGACTTGTCACCCATAGACAACAACGAAATCCTTCAAAACCCACAACGATACTCTTGGCCTGAATGCCCCATCACTGCCCGGTTTAGTGGACTCCTAAAATTCGCCGACGAACCCTTCCACCTTTTCAGCGACCCACTGATATGCTTGTACGCAACCGAACTCATCGCGTTGAATCCCCAGAAACCCTACTTGCCATTTCTATACTGCAAGAAATGCGCGTCATCGCGACTGTTGCCGGCCAGATGCAGGTATTGCCTTGCTGAAAAACCCATAACTTGAGAAAATGAATTGTTGCAGACAGAAAAAATGTGAGGCAGTTGAAAGCGTCACAGATTCTACAGAGAGCTTTTCCCTTTCGGAATTGGTTTGCCCTCTTTTCCAAAACTTTTCTTTCCATGCACGATTTCCACTATTGCCCGCACGATGCCTTCGGGATTTTGACTTTGCCAGATGTTGCGTCCAAAGGCCACTCCCGCAGCGCCGCCTCGCATAGCTTCTGTTACCACAGCCAAGGCCTGCTCTTCGGTTTTCATCTTCGGGCCGCCAGCGATTATGATAGGCACTGAGCATCCTCGGACAACTTCCTTGAAGGTGGATTCTTGACCAGTATAATGTGTCTTTATGATGTCAGCTCCTATTTCTGCTCCGACACGAGCAGCAAGACCTACAGCATCAGCGCCGTAGGGGTCTTTGATTTTTTCGCCTTGGACTGGGATCATCTCTGCTAGCAGAGGCATACCAACTTCTTCGCATTCTTGAGCGATTTGGCTGAGGTTTTCAAGCGTTTCACTTTCTCTTGCCGCTCCAATGTACCCCATGGCTATGACAGCGTCTGCTCCGGATCTCACAGCATTTTTGACAAAAGCTATGCGCCGAGTGCTGAAGAAGTCAGGTCCATACATTGTTACTGCCCCATCAATGCGCATGATGACGCCTGCTTTTCCGCGGACTTCATCTGCAACTTGTCTTAATGCGCCTGGTGAAACAATAACTGCATTTGCGCCACCCTCAACTGCTTTCCTAGCAGTTAAAGACACATTTTCAAGTCCTTTTACAGGTCCCATAAACAATCCATGATCCATTGCTGCTATCACGGTTCTGTTAGTCTGATTGTTAAAGATCCTTCCAAGTCTCAGTTTTTTGCCGATATGTGACATTTGCATAGCTCACCTTCCTTGTTCTAGATTGTCAAAACGACTTTAAGCCCTTTGCGACTTGCCGATACATCTACGGCTTCCAAGATTTGCTCGATCTTGAAGGTGTGAGTTATCAGTTTTTTGACATTGACTTTTCCTGCGCCAATCAGTTGCAGTGCTTTGATGAAAGTGATGTAGGAGAAACCGAATGTGCCTGTGACGGTGACCTCTGAATAGTGAATTAGATTCGGGTCGATGTTGAGTTTAGATTCAGCTGGAAAACCTCCGAAAAGGTTGATTATCCCGCCTTTCCTCACCATCTTTGCACCTTGAAGGGCAGCGTCAGTGCTTCCTACGGCGACAATAACGGCGTCGGCTCCTCGTCCATCAGTCTCGTCCATCACCTTTTTCACCGGGTCGTCAACTGTTTCGTTGACGGTCTGATGTGCACCGAGTTCCTGAGCTAGCTTCAACCTCTCGTCAATTTGTCCGCTCAGAATGACTTCACCTGCTCCCGTCACGTTTGCCAGCTGGAGATGCATCAAACCGATCGGTCCGTCTCCCACGATTGCAACCGTGTCTTCAATGTCAATGTTGCATGCTTCAATTCCATGGAGGCAACATGCCAAAGGCTCTGTCAGAGCTGCCTCAGCATATGAGACACCATCAGGAATTCGAAGAGTCCCCTTATCAACGATTCCTGCGGGAACTTTGATAAACTCTGCGAATCCGCCAGGTTCAGGTTTTCCATCAAAGAGTCTGCTGCACAAACTATAGTTCTCGTGCAGACAATAGTAGCAGACTCCGCATGGGACGTACGGAGCGACGACCACGCGGTCTCCCACTTTCTGCTTTGTTACGTTGCGCCCAGTCTCAGTCACCTCGCCAGCCATTTCGTGCCCGAGAACAGTAGGAGGCTTAATCAGCGGATGCCCTCGCAGTATTGTCTTGACGTCAGTTCCACAAACGCCGCAACAGTGCAGCTTCACAAGTATCTCATCATCATTGATCTTGGGGACGTCAAGTTCCTCAAGCCTCACGTCTCTCGGACCATAGTACACAGCTGCCTTCATGATCAAGCCCGAAACTTTACATGAACAGCAGAGTATTTATCGCTTCTCAACGACGCTGACACATCACTTAAATCGAATTTCTCTCGTGCATAAAGCGTCTAAGTTCTTTCAGCGACGGCAACGCTTCCTGAGCACCAACTTTCGTCGTAGCATAAGCTCCTGCCCAGTTCGCAAAACCCACGCTTTCTTTCAGATTTCTCCCAGAAGATACAGACACTGCTAGGGCAGCGCAAAAGGCATCTCCGGCCCCTGTAGTATCTATTGCTTTCACCCGAGGCGCTGGTACGCGTACAACCTCTTCCCTCGTAGCCAAAATTGCTCCTTTCTTTCCAATTGTCAGAACAACATTTCTCGTTCCTTCTTCGACAATTCTCTTGGCTGCCTTTCTTGCCGAATCAATATCTGTTATTCTCAGACCACTCAATAGTTCTGCTTCGCGCTCGTTTGGTATTAGAATAAACGCGTCATGCATTATTCTCTTGGATAGTTTGTGCGCAGGTGCAGGGTTCAGAATTGTTCTAACTCCGTAATACGAGGCTTTCCTCATTGCATATTCGACAACAGATATTGGTATTTCCAGTTGCACCAACAGAACGCTAGAGGTTCTCAGGGTGTTTTCAGCTTTGTCTACATCCTCTATTGTGCATCTGGAATCGGCACCTTGGGCAACTGAGATTATGTTATTGCCTTTTTTGTCGACCATTATCAGCGCAATGCCTGTGTATGTTTCAGGATCTCTTACTACGAATTCTGTGTTGATACCATAGTGTTCTGCGTTTTCAATGAGTCTATCTCCGTAGAAGTCCGCTCCTACTCGTCCGACAATGGTGACATCGGACCCTAGTTTTGCGGCTGCTACGGCCTGATTTGCTCCTTTTCCACCGGGAGCCATTTTGAACTCTTTTCCAAGCACGGTTTCGCCGATGCGAGGGATAGTTTCCGCCTTGACGGTTAAGTCCATGTGGAGACTGCCGACGACCAAGATTTTCGGTCTTGACACGCGCATTTGATATCACTATCCCTTGGCTTCGCGACCGACTTGGTCTCCGCAGTAACGTTTGAAATATTCTTTCAGAGACAGGTACAGATCCTTGTACATTCTGTAGAATCGCCCGTATTTCTTGTGCATCGACTCTTGGGGAGCGATGGTACATTCCGCACGCACCATGCTTTCTGCAGCTTTCGTCAAGTTCTTGTAGATTCCGACGTTTACCGCTCCGATTATGATGGATCCCAGCGCTGGAGCCTCAATTTCTTTTGGAATGATTATGGGCTTGCCAAGTATGTCGGCCTTGATTTGACCGAAGATTCGACTTTTCGCTGCTCCTCCGCAAGTCCAGATTTCATTGATCTCTCCGCCTAATTCCCCGATTATTTCCAAGTTGTGGCGAATTCCAAACGCACATCCTTCAAGTATAGCTCTTGCGAAATGTTTGTGAGTATGATTGAGCGACAAGCCTGCAAACACGCCTCGGGCGGAAGTGTCCCATATCGGGCTGCGTTCACCCATCAGGTAAGGAAGAAAAATGAGTCCGTCGGATCCAGGCGGTATTTCTGCGGCTTCGGCATCTAGTTCACTGTATGATTCTTTGCAACTGAGGTTGTCGTGATACCATTTGAGTGAAGCTCCGGTGGAGGACATTATTCCCCAGGTTATCCACAGATCAGGCACCAGCGGAAAGGGTGAACACACTACTCTTGTCTCTGGATCACGTATCTTTTGATGTGACGGAACCATGATGCAGGTTGAGGTTCCTGTTATTTCACATATGTGACCCGGTTCCAGGGCGTTGACGCCGACCATGGCCATGTATGCGTCTATTCCTGCCAACACAACGGGGGTTCCTTCTCTGAGTCCAGTTTGCCGTGAGGCTTCCTTAGACACGGTTTCTGCACTTTTTGTTGGGAAAAGGACGTTTGGCAGCTTTTCTACAGGTATCTCCAGTTTGCTAAGTGTTTCATAAGGCCATTTTCCTTTCTTTGCATCAAAGTGGATTGTGCTAGCAGTAAGCGGGTCTGTGGCAAACTTGCCGGTCAACCTGTACCCAACAAAATCAGTTGCCTGCAGGAATCTGTGGGTTTTTCGGAAAATGTTTCGTCGATGCTCTTTTACCCACATGATTTTCGGCAGCATCATGGAAGGGTCTTCTTTTAGACCCGTTACTTCCATTATTCTTTTCGTCTCCTCGACTGCGCGGCGATCCATCCAAATGATCGCGTTCATAATCGGTTTGCCTCGTCCGTCGACCGCAACTAAGACTGGAGACTGCCCCGTGAGACTGACGCAAACGATGTTTTCTACCGAAACGTGGGCTTTCTTTGCAACTTCCCTGATGCTTTTTCTGACGCCATCCCACCATAAGAGCGGGTCTTGTTCGGCCCACGACGGCTCAGGTACGATCACCGGATATCTGTTGTATGAACGGGCCAGAGATTTCCCTTCAGTGTTGAAAAGTAGTGCCTTGCACCCTTCGGTTCCGACATCAACACCTAGTAGATACTGGGAGGAAGGCATATTGTCATTTCTCCATTTTTTGCCCGTGATCTAGTGAAGCCCCGCCATTTTCTTCACCAAATCGCTGTTGACTTTTCCAAACCTGTAGAGTTCACCACTCTTCAGATTGTTGACGTAGACTTCTGCGGGAGCAAAAAGGTTGATGTCGATTCCTCTCAAACCCTTGTGTTCCCTAATGAGTTCAGTGAATGGTCTGCCATAGTCTTTAGATGTTTGTGATGGCATTTTCTTGGCTATTTCTCTCAGGTCTGTTTTTTCCTCAGGCACAACATAAAGGTGAACGATGCTACCGTAGGAAAGCATGTCGTCTGGCACGATAGTCCGTGATCCAAGCGGTGGCAAAGGAGCAACTCCATGAGCAAACTTCACTTTTTTCACATCATAGTTTAGACTGTGCAACTTCACCATTGCATTCTCAACGGTTCTTGCAGTGACTTGCACCAAGCCTGACATACTTGAAAGGGGCGATAAAACCATGTAGAGGTTCTCAGGGTTTACTTTGCATCTTTCCAGAAGCCGAGTTCCGACTTTTTCATCAGGATACTGTTCTGATTGAAGAACAACCACGGCGACTTCGGCATCATCCCTGTACCCAAGCACATCAAACATTTCTTCCGGTTCGTGAACAATCGCTCTGGCAGGCCCGCTTGCTATTGCCGCGTACGAGCCAGCTGTGAAGTTGATCCAACCTTCCATGGCTTCACGATAGCCGCCTGAAGCCTGACACAAAAGCGACAGTACCGGAAAATCGGTTGAAACTGCTATTGCGGGCAGTGTCAGTCCGTCAAGATCCATAGACGTGAAAGAGACGTTGCCGACACCGCCTAAGCAGATTTCAGTCACGCGCAAACCAGCCTGTATTCCTCCGAGGGCCCTGTTTCCAGTGTCAATAAGATGGACTCCGTTCTTGAAGAGGGTGTGCTTTACGTTATACATTTCAGCGTTGTCCATCATTTTTCTGCATATGCCAACGGCGAGTTGGTTTACGCTCAGCAAATTGCCACCATTTTAATATTTGTCCGATACGACTTAAAGATTTATTCAGGTGCAAGCGCAGATGACTCGTAAACTGAATTTCGGATTAAATCTTGCAGGATTCGGTCCCGTACTGGAAACTGTGAGATTATCTAGAACGGCAGAAAAACAAGGTTTTGAATACGTGTGGATTGCAGATGAGAACCCCTCGCCGCTCTGTAGAGATGTCGTAGTCAATGTGACAGCCGTGGCAATGAAGACTTCAAAAATCAAAATTGGCACGGGAATATGTAACTTCTACACGAGACATCCAGCATTGCTAGCCGTATTCGTTTCCTCCATCGACGAGATGGCAACTGGCCGCGTCGCTCTCGGAGTGGGGCCAGGAGGAGACATGCCTCTTCGACCTTTGGGGATAAAGATGTGGGAAAAACCACTGGCTACAGTTCGAGAAGGCATCGAGGTTGTCACTCGGCTTCTCTCGGGGGAAAAGGTAGACTGTGAAGGAGAAATGATAAGGACCAGAGGAGCAAAACTTGCTTTTCTACCTAAAGCCAGAATCCCAATATATTTGGCGGCAAGAAGTCCCAAATTCATGCAAATGATAGGAGAAGTCGCTGACGGCTCATTATTGAACACGCCGCTTCACTACATGAAACATGCAATGCGTATCGTCAAGGAAGGTGCTGAAAAGGCTGGACGCAACGTGCGCGACGTAGACATCGGCAACATTCTGCCCTTCGCTGTGGGAGACAGCAATGAGGAGGCGCAGAAGAAAGTGAAGTATCTAGCCACGTTCATGAGCGCCTTCACATCAGACCTTGTCCACGAGGAACTCGGAACAAAGCCTGAGCGGATCAAAGCGATCAGGGAAAACGTTGGGAACGGACAAATAGACAAAGCTGCAAGCTTCATGACCCGCGACATGACAGACGAGTTCTCAGTAGCAGGCACGCCTGCGTATTGTCTGGAAAGAATTGAGGAATTCTTCAAGGCAGGCGTTACCCAAATGATATTCGTGATCCCTGAAGGCACGACAGGAATAAAGTCAGCCGGATCAAGAATCATACCATCTTTTGCGACCAGATAACGCTCTCATGTCGAAATTCGCTGCTAAGACGCACTAAACTTATCTTTTGCATGAACCAAGAATATGTGCTTGAACATGCCTAGAGGGGTAAAAGATTGAGTTTTGGATGGGCCTGCAAAGGCCTCAAGGTAAACCTGAGCTCAGGCAAAACGAACGTATTCAAGATTGAGAAGCCATTGCTGAAGGCGTTCGTGGGCGGAAGAGGTCTAGCATCATACTATCTTTTCGAGAACTTGAAACCCAAAACGGACGCTTTTTCGCCTGATAACATTCTGCTTATTTCGGCTGGTCCCTTTGCAGGAACAATGTGGCCTGCGTCGTCAAGAATCACGATTGCGGCAAAATCACCGTTGACAAACGGTTTAGGGTATGCTCATGCAGGCGGGGACTTTGGACCTGAGTTAAGATTCACGGGCTTTGACATAGTGTACGTTTCGGGAAGAGCAGCAAAACCAGTCTACTTGGCCATCGAGAATGATGTTGCAGTGTTGAAAGATGCTTCCCGACTCTGGAGACAAACGACAAGCCAAGCCATCAAGGCTATTCAAGACGAACTTGGCAAGTACCGTGTTGTCTGCATCGGACCCGCGGGCGAGAACTTGGTGCGAATATCCTCAATCATAACAGACAAAGAGAGATCGGCCAGTAGAGGCGGCTTGGGAGCAGTCATGGGTTCAAAAAACCTCAAAGCCGTCGCATTGAAGGGCAACCAAAAAATCAGCATCGCAGATCCTGAGAAATTCCGCAGTCTCTGCGCGGAAGCTGCGAAAAAATGGTCAGCGAAGAACCCACAATTGGAAGGTCTAAGCAAATATGGTACTCCATGGCTGATAAACTCGAAAAACGAGATAGGCGATCTTCCAGCCAAAAACCATCAGACCGCACGGTTCCCATGGTCTGAAGAGATATCTGGAGAGAAAATTAGAGAAAAATACTTTGTAAGGCCCGAATCATGTTTCGGTTGCGCCGTGCATTGCAGGGCATTTGTGGAAATCAAGAGTGAGAAATATGGGAAGTTGAGTGGCCCACGTCCGGAATACGAGACCATCGATTCTTTAGGCCCGATGTGTTGGGTTTCGGACTTCGCGACAATAATGAAGGCAAACCAGCTTTGTAACGAACTTGGACTTGACACGATTTCCACGGGGGTAACAATATCTTTTGCGATGGAACTCTATGAGAAAGGTCTCATAACAAAGAAAGATACTGGGTTATCTTTGGAATGGGGCAACGAAGATAGCATGCTTGAACTCGCCAGAATGATCGCATATAGAGAGGGATTCGGAGACATTCTGGCAGAAGGTACCAGCAGGGCAGCTGAAAGAATAGGTAAAAATGCCAGTAGATATGCGATGCACGTGAAAAGGATGGAAATACCCCGCCAAGAACCGAGGACTTTGAAGGCATTTGCACTGGGGCACGCTGTCTCTAACCGCGGTGCTGATCACCTGTACGCCTTGCCGACAATTGACTCTGCGAGAAAGTGGGACGTGGCAAAACAGCTTTTCCCTGGCAAACCCTTGGACAAGCTTATGGATACTCGTAACCCCGACTACAAGCCTGATATCGTTGTTTTCACTGAAAACTACTGTGCCGTGACAGACGCTCTCAGTGTATGTAAGTTCACGTCGGCGGAAACGTACACGTTCATGCCAGCAGACTTTGCAAAGGCTCTTTCGGCGCTGACGGGCGAAAAATTCGGTGAGAAAGAGCTTCTGGAATGCGGAGAAAGAATCGTGAATTTGGAGCGATGCTTCAACGTTCGGGAGGGCTTCTCTCGAAAAGATGATCAGCTTCCTGAAAGATTTCTGAAAGAACCATACCAGAACAGCATCGTGGAACTTGACAAAATGCTTACGAAATACTACAGACTCAGAGGATGGTCTGAAGAAGGCATTCCTGAAGCGGCTACACTCAAGAGGCTCGGTCTAGAAAAATTTAGATTCAGAAAGTGAAAGTCCTCAGCGATTCAACTTTTTGCGAAGGATTTTTCTGACAATGTCCACCTGAAAGCCGAGAGTGTGCAGCAAAGCAATTGAAGAAACGTTCTCTTCAGAAGTTCCCAGTCTGACCGAGTCCATTCCTTTTTCAAACAGGAAATTCATGGCTCGAGCCGTAAGTGCTGAAGCGAGATGTTTGTTTCGAAATTCTGGAAGTGTGGCTGCTGGGCCAAGATAACCCCTCTTGAGCTGCAGGTACTTTATGCAGTCCGTGTCTGGCTTCGCCACGACCGCTGATACGATTGTTTCGTCAACCTCGGCGACCTGAACCCAGTCTTCACTGAACGGCGGGTCCTCAGATTTCCAGGTTTCGAGATCTCCAGGTTCTAGTCTTTGCCATCCGAATCCGGTGTTCGTGACGGCCATGAGTTCTTTTTCCTCGTCAGGTCTTAGGCTTCGAAGCTTGGTGCCTTCGGCAACCTGTGGAATTGGTTTTAGACCGTTGAGTTTTGCGGACATTCGTTGAAAGCCAGGTTGCAATGTGTAACCTCGATTGATCCAATTCGTGATTCTTGGGTTTTCTTCATTAATTGATGTTGAGATAGTGTCGGCTTTGACGTTCTTTTCAAGTTCGTTTACGAGCATGTTTTCAATGGCTATTTGATTGTGTTCTTTGCTTGCAGCGAGCCATGAAACGTCTTCTTCTGAGTCTTCATGCGAATGCGTTGCGATGAGACCCAGTACTTTGCCGTTTTCTTCTGCTACAAGAATCTTGAGACGGCGCCTCCGGATTTGGGACAGAACTCTTTCTTCGTCGAAAGGAATGAACTCATATGAGTTACTGTATTCTTCATTTAACAATCTGATTATTGTTGGCAAATGGTTGTTGGTAGATCCTGAAATCTGGATGGTCATTTCGCCTAGAGCAGGAGTTGATAGTGGCTATAAACTTTTGGCTAGCGCGGCATGGTGCGGGTGGTGGGACTTGAACTCCACTTGTTGCGGAGATGTCTCCCGAACTCCTGCTCTGCTAAGGGTGACTTCCATTTTTTATATGGTCGTTCTGCAATTTAAGGTTAGATAGAAGGAACCTCTATTGTCGTTGCTCTCTCTTCTCCATTTCATTGTACAGGTATTCAAAATGTTCAAATACTCTCTGGTTGTGAAGTTGTTCTCTGTTTCCTTCTATAATAGGCTTCATTCCTTCATACATAAATTTCAAGGGTACGCTGAATAGGGCATCTACTAGATTGATGTCTATCAGTTTCTTCTGTAGAAGCACGCCTATTCCTTCAAAGAATGTAGCACATTGGGCATAGTCTCCCAAGCCACATTTCTTCACGTATTCATCGTAGTTTCTGAATTCGATGGATTCTATTCTTGTCCAAGCATCCTGAAACTCCTTGCTGCCAAAAGTTGAATATAACCTCATCACGAGGTCTGTTTGTCTCACTTTGCTCTGATGTCTCATCTCCAGAATATAGTAGACAACACCTACTAGCACACCTGCAGCTGCAACTACTGCTGAAATCTCTGTAATGTCAACCATTCTTCACACCTGCTTGCTGAAGCTTCTGTTCTCTCTTTTTCATTTCATTGTAGAGATACTCGAACCACTCGTAGGCTGCTGGAGAATTCCAGTGTTTTCTGCTATCATCCACTATAGGCTTCATTTTTTCCCAACACAGTCTGATTGGCGTAGTGAAGAGATCATCGACTAGTTGAATGTTCGCAAGTTTTCTCTTCAAGAGAACGCCTATTCCTTCAAAGAATGTGCCGATTACCACTGTTTCTGCCCAACCATACTGCTTCTCATAATCATCAAAATCCTTGTATTCCCTAGCCATGAATTTCCAGAGTGCTTCTTGAAATTCTATGCTACCGTAACTTGAATACAGTCTCATGATAAGATCTGTTTGTCTGATTTTGGTTTGATGTCTTATCTCCAGAACATAGTAGACAACACCAACTAACACACCAGCAGCAGCAACAATAGCTGAAATAGATGGTATATCCAGCTCAAACATTTATCTTACCTGAAGAATAAGATTAGGTGAGATTGGTATTAAAAACTACATCATGAGCTAAGAGTGATATCAAATAGAAAAGAAGCCTAATCCCAGCTCTCTATGTTAATAACAGACAGAATCTTTCTACTTCTTCTCGGTTCTTGTTAGTACCTTTGGTTCTTCCCATTCTTCTCTGAGAATGCTATACACATAAACATCTCTCAGCTCTCCTCTGAGAAAAAAGTATTTACGCATGGTTCCATCCTTCTTGAAACCTGCTTTTTCCAAAACCTTGTGAGAAGCCAGATTTCTTGCATCTGTAGAAGCTTGAACACGCATCGTGTCTCTCGATAGAAACAGGTAATCCACCATAATCTTCGTAGCTTCCGTGCAGTAGCCTTTCCCTCTTTCACTCGGAACTAGAGCATAGCCGATTTCCAGTTGCTTGCCGCAAAATGGGTGCAGGACGCAAAAATGGACCATAAAACCGATTTTAGTCCCGTCTTTTTTCTCTATGATGAACTCCTTCATTTCATACGCTTTGTCATTCTCAAACATCTTCTCTGTCTCAAGTCTAGAAACCTGTCGAAGGGGATTGTATTCACCCAAGACCTCAAGACTACTAAGCCATTCCGCAAATAGAGGCAAGTCCTCCTTCTCCACAACCCTCAAATTCACATTCTTACCTTCAAGCAATCTGAACACCAACCTAGCTGTTTGCTATTGGTTCGGTTCAGCTATAACTTTTCCGCAAAATCAAAAGCTACCTCGCAAAGACTGATAGACGTTAGTTCTATAGAATAATTCTATAAGGTTTAATGATGACTGAAAAAAAAATGAATGCTATAAATCAGTATCGGCAAATCTCTCTTGAGGTAGTCATCTCGGCACCTAGACAAAAGCAGTTTTTCATAGCTGCGTGAAAGAAGTCGTTGAGGAAGGAATGACAAATGGTCTTATCCGCCAGATGAATTCCGTGACCTTGATGACAAGCAGATACTTGAGAAAGTAATGAGAGAATTGAAATTGTCGAATCTGGTCTTGATGGATGTAAGTATGAAAAGTTATGGCGGTGAATGTTATCCAAATTCTGGAGTCATGATAGAATTCGGGCTTCTAATGAACGACCGCACGAAAAGTCTGGAATATGTTTACTTTTTCTGTGATGAAAGAACAGAAAGGAATAACTTGCCGTTTATGATTCCGAGAGTTGATTTGCGACCACACGCAGACAATGCAAATACAATGCATGTCTTTCAAAAAGCCTCTTTCAGTACCTCAAGAAGATCGCTGGTCTGCAATTTGCGGGGGTTCGAGGTCATCTCTATGGCATCTACTGCATGGTCGGCTATTTCCTGCAAGCTTTCGAGTTTGATGTTCAAGTTTCTTAGATTCTGGGGCAAATGAACCGCTTCAATGAGATCAACGACAGTTTTGATCAGTGCATCAACTCTTCTTTGAGGAGACAGATTGAAGTGTTCAGGGTGAATTCTCCTTTCAAGTTCAAAGTACTGCTGTGCGAAGGCGGGTGAATTGTACTTCAATACGGCGGGTGCTACTGCTGAAAGGGCGTAGCCATGTGGAACTGTTTCGTGCAGTCCGCCGATGGCTTCTGCCAAGGCGTGAATTGCGCCCAGTCCGCCGAAGCTTATGCAGATTCCTCCTATGTGTGCAGCGAGCATCATTTTTTCTCGTGCTTCTCTGTTTTTGCCTTGGGCGTAGGCAATTGGAAGGTACTTCGCAGAAAGTTCAGCTGCGTCAAGTGCGAAGAGGCGGAATAGTGGCGGAGTGGCTGGAGAAAGGTAACTTTCAAGTGCGTGTATGAACGCGTCAAACCCTGTGGCTGCTGTCTGTGCAGGTGGTAACGTTAGCGTCATTGTAGGGTCTACGAGGGCAACGGTTGCTCCCATGTACGGTCCGCCTGGATGAAGTGGAGCTTGGCCGATCAGCATCTTGATTTTTCTGGCAGTGTCGGTGATGACGGCCCAGAAGTCTATTTCGCTTCCTGTTCCAGCGGTTGTGGGAATTGTGAAGAGGGGAAGTGGGTGTTTTTTGATTCTTTCTTCGCTTAGGTTCGTGTCTGTGCGAATTTCATAATCACGGGCTTCGCCTCCGTTGGTCGCTATCATTGAGACTGCCTTCCCAACGTCAAGAGAACTGCCTCCACCGACTGCGACAACTGAGTCACATCTTTCTTCTCTTAGGATTTGCAGCCCTGACTCTACAGTGACATCTTTGGGGTTAGGTTCAACCTTGTCGAACATGACGCACTGGATACCGTTCTGTTGTAGAGACTGGATAACAGGGTCAGCCAGCCCTGCTTTCACTATTCCGCAATCAGTAACAACGAGAATCTTCTTGTATCCTTTCGACTTGGCGATCGATCCAACCCTGCGCGACGTAAACTCGCCGAACTCAACATAAACGGGAGAAGAGTAGCTGTAAGACAATTCAAGCTCACCTTCAGATGACTGCGAGACACATTGTTCAAGGTTTTTGACATTATATAAATTTTGGATTACAGCGAGCAAAATGCGAGCATTCAGAGTGCGGGGGTGGGACTTGAACCCCCACAGAAGTGGCGACGTCTCCCGCAAACCCCTTTTTTTCTATTTGCTAGTCAAAAGGCTGCTGAGTTGACTATGACACTTACTCTTTTCATTCTAGTACTTGCGTTAGACTGCAGTTTTATATTCGAGTTAGGCGTAGGGTGATTTCGCAGAAGGAAGATCAAATGGCCGAAGGTGTTGACTCGCTTTTGTGGTTGGAGAGCATCCAGAGGCCCAAGGTGAAGGCGTGGTTTTCGAAAAGAGACAAGGCTAGCAGAAAACTACTGAGAAAGCTTTCAATGAAGCTCATACCTAGAATGCAACGCTACTATTCCATCCCGTATACGCTGCAAGTTAGAACGAGCAAAAACGGGCATTTTGCACTTCAGCGCAGTATCGAAGCTTTCACAATCAACAAAATAGATTCTGATGGCAGCACGATGAAACTGGTTTGTTCGAAGGATCTTGGAAAAGACGTTGTAATCCAAAGGTTCAATGTCTCTGACGAAGGAGACAGACTTGCTTTGTCGTATTCTTTTGCTGGGTCAGATGAAGGAATCTTCAGAATAGTCAACGTGCAGACCGGAGAAGTGGCAGATGAATTGAGGGGGCAGATCGATGATGCTATAATGTTGAATGATGGAAGATACTTCTACGGAAGGTTCTACGCCAAAGAAAAGACGCCTGACGGTGTCGACCCTCCTGCCGTAAGAATCTTTCTGCGGGAAGCTGGTAAGGACCAAATGGTTTTTGGCAAAGGCCTCCCAACGTCCCACTTCATCTCATTGAAGAAAGACCAGCAGTCCTCGCGAGCCCTCTTGACGGTAAGCCAAGGATGGACTAGAAGCGACGTTTATGTGGGAAAACTCGAAAACCCGGAAACGTGGACTCTACTGTATGGCAAGGGCGACTTCATAACATGGCCAATAGACTATGTTAACGGAGAATACTTCACAGCCTCTTTCGACAAGGGAGGCATGGGACGCATACTAGCCTTGGATATGAACGGAGAGGCTGAGGAAATCGTTGCAGAACAGCCTCAGCCATTGCAGGGCGCAGCGATTGCCGAGAACAAGATAGTTGCTAACTATCTTGCTAATGCTTCTTCAGTCATTGAGTCCTTCACATTAGACGGCAAAAGGGTTAAGAAGACTAAACCGGAACCACCAGGCTTTCTCGGTCCGCTCGAATCAAATGGCAACCAGTGCGTGTTCATCTACGAATCTTTCCTGATTCCGTATCGCATCTATCTCCTACAAAAGGGGAAGCTAACCGTTTTGGCTTCCGAAGAAATCCGAGGCGATTTTGCAGTTGATGATTTGTGGACTAAATCCATGGATGGAACACCCATTCACATGTTTCGGGTTGGAAAACGCAATAAAACCCTTAGAAAGGCGTTAGTCTGGGGTTACGGAGGCTTCAGCATCGCTCTTACTCCCCAATTCTACCCATACGTCATGCCCTACATCGAAGACGGCGGAACCTTCATAGTTGCCAACCTCAGGGGCGGGAATGAATTTGGCGAAAAGTGGCACAGAGGAGGTATGCGAGAGAAAAAGCAGAATGTCTTCGACGATTTCTCGGCCGTTCTGGAGTTTCTCAAGAAGAAAGGTTTGAAAACCGTGGGTTACGGCATCAGCAATGGTGGGCTACTAATAGGAGCGATTTTGACGCAGCGACCTGAGCTGCTGGATGGAGCCTTAATTGGTTATCCTGTTTTGGACATGCTTAGATTCCACAAGCTTCTGATCGGAAAAGCTTGGGTTCCCGAATATGGAAATCCTGACGATCCGAAAGATGCGCAATTTCTGGCGGAATATTCACCTTATCATAGTATAGTTGAAAGGAAGTATCCACCTGTAATGCTTTTCACAGGCTTGCACGACGACCGTGTCCATCCAGCTCACGCTTTCAAGTTTGCCGCAAAACTCGAAGAAGTGGGCTCTTCGCCTCTATTGAGGGTTGAAACAAAGAGCGGTCACTCGGGGGCAACACCTGTCACCAAGATAGCAGAATACTCAGAAATAATGGCGTTCGTTTACGAGACACTTGGAATGAATGTGAAGGATGCGGAGTCTATTCATTGAACACGCGCGCGTTAAAACCAAAGAAAAGCTCGAAGAAGTCTCTCCTATATGATCAAGTTTAGGCGCGCGCGGATCCCGTTCGTTCCAACTGAAAGCGAAATAGATCAACTGATCGCGTGTTGCAGTAGACGTATGAGCACGTTTCTGCTACTGCTGAAGGAAACCGGAATGCAGTGCGGGGGGTGGGACTTGAACCCCAACAGTAGTGGCGATGTCTCCCGCAACTCCCTTTTTTCTCTATATCAATCTATTCTGGTCACTGGGCACGAACATATTCGGCCTGCCGTCAAACCAATGCGTTTTAACTGGCGTCCTCCGACCATACCACTGATAAATCTAATGTCCCGCTTTCCTACCTAATCACAAACCGTAAAGTCACAATCGACGAAAAAGAAGACAGCCTGCCCTACATTTTACTGTTCACGAGCAAGACCTCTCAGCGGAACTGTCGTTAAACGTAACCCTAAAATATGTCTAATCATGCAATTCAATCTCTCCATGAACCGCTTGAGGGTTTCGAATGAGAGGTATGGTTGTTTATGACACGTCCTACGGAAATACCAAGAAAATCGCTGAAACCATTGCAGAGACGCTGATAGAGTCAGGAATAGACGTTGACTTTGTGTACGTAAAGGATGCAAAACTAAGTGCAAAGAACCACGATTTCTTGGTTCTCGGTTCACCTACCAAATTTGGCACAATGAGCTTTGCAATCAGAGGTTTCCTAGGCAAAGTGAAGAGTGAGGAATGGATGAACAAACCTTTCGCTGCCTTCGACACTGAAAACCCTGAAAACATTGAGAAGTCGCACACTGAAAATAAAAAGTGGAGTGCAGCCGAAAAGATTGCTGATAAGCTTAGAGAAAAGAAAATGAACCAACTGCTGCCAGTTCTAAAAGCCGCTGTGCTAGGGCAAAAGGGACCGCTCGTGGAAGGCGAAGTCGATCGCACGAAAGACTACGCAAGGCAACTCGCAGCTAAGTTGAAGTGAAGCAAAAATAGAGGACGTAGTTGAGATGCGCGCTACGAAAAACCCGCCCTAGAGTGAATAGAAATGACAAAAAGCACTGCAATATCGGGTTTTGTCAAGCCAGGTTTTGAGGCCGTACGGGGAACTTTCGCTGAGAACTTCGAGGCCCGCAATGAGCTCGGTGCCGCCTGTTGCATCTACCACATGGGAGAAAGAGTCGTCGACCTGTGGGGTGGCGTTAGGAACGAGTCTACCGGAGAACCTTGGGAAGAAGATACGATGGTTGTTGTATTTTCAACCACGAAAGGATTGGCCGGTCTTGCCATGGCGCTTGCTCATTCGCAAGGACTGTTTGACTATAACGAGCGTATCTCAAAGTACTGGCCCGAGTTTGCACAACAAGGCAAGGACAAGATCACGATCCGGCAACTGCTGGCACACCAAGCAGGGCTCTACGCGTTCGATGAACTAGCTGACAGGAGCACATTAGCAGACCCCGACCGTTTGGCTGTGGTTCTAGCCCGGCAGAAGCCGGCATATGAGCCAGGAACAAGACAGGTTTACCACGCCCTGACCCTTGGATACTATGAAAGCGAGCTCCTGCGCCGAGTTGATCCCAAACGCCGTACCTTAGGACAGTACTTTCAAGACGAAATCGCAACTCCGCTCGGACTCGATTTCTATGTTCGACTTCCTGAAGAAATTCCCAATACTAGGCTTGCTACCCTCCGACCAGCCAAGATGGGCTTGACGGCGATGTTCACAATGCCCCTTCCATTGCTTCTAGCGGGAATGAATTCGCGTTCAGCTATCCGCCGGGCACTGGTAGGATCGCTGTTTCCCTTGGATAAGGAACGCGTCTATGCTAGGAATTTCGAAGTCCCCTCGGGAGGCGGTGTCGGAACGGCTCGTGCTATCGCCCATGCATATAGCGTCTTTGCGACTGGCGGAAAGGAGCTTCGGTTGAGCGAAGAGACACTCCGCGAACTCAAGGCGCCACCTGTCGCGCCGCTACACGGATTCGTTGACGGAGGTCTAAAAGTTGAGATTCCATTCTCACTTGGTTTCTCGAGGCCAAGTCCAAAGAACCCGTGGGGTCATCCAAGCTCTTTCGGGGCTCCGGGATCGGGAGGTTCATTTGGATTCGCCGACCCGCACTGTGGGATAGGATACGGATATGTCACGAACGGGATGGGCACGTCCATGCCGGATCAACGAGACCTCGTCTTGCGTACAGCAATGTATCGCTCAATTGGCGAGACAGATCCGTACCACAGCGGAACACAGGCGCAGAAAACTTGATCGAACAATACAGCTCTGCATGGTTTGGAGGAGCAACAAATGACGGATAACATAGGGAAGTACAACGAATTCCGCCTCCCAAAGCATCGACAGATGGTGGGCACTTACGCAAGCCTCGCTCCGAAGCGCCCCATGCAGGCCTTGGTAGAATTCGACATCACGAAAGCAAGGACATACTTCACCGAGTATAAGGAAAGGACGGGTCAAAATCTGTCCTTCAGCGCTTGGCTAGTCATATGCGTGGCACACGCCATAGATCAATACAAGCAGGTTCAAGGCTTCAGGAAAGGCAAAAAGCTGATTGTCTTCGATGACGTAGATGTCTGGTTAACTATCGAAAGAAAAAGGGGTAGCGAAGGAAAAGTCCGAGCATGTATAATCAGGAAGGCAAACGAGAAAACGGTAATGCAAATTCATCAGGAGATCAGGGCAGCCCAAGATGCCAACACACAAGATGCGACCACCAAGGAAAATGAAGAAGCAGCTTCGTCTGGCCCCTCCCGATCAATGCCTGATTTCGTGAAGAAACTCGCAGTCTGGTTGTATAAAAGAGACCCATTCCGCAGGAAGATGATTCAAGGAACGGTCGGAATGACGTCAGTCGGAAACGTGGTGGGAGAGAGCACGGGCTTCTGGGGTTTCCCAATAGTTTCTGGTCCATTCCCTTTGTGGTTCACAATCGGCGTCATATCGAGAAAGCCTGGCCTGGAGGCTGGTCGAATCGAAGCCCGTGAGTACCTTCCCCTCAGCATCGTGTTTGACCACGATGCCGTGGACGGAGGGGACGCTGCACGGTTTCTGAGTAAACTCGGAGAACTACTCAAGGAAGGATATGGCCTTGAGTCCTGACTGGACGGATTTTCGACTCAATATTTAGTGCGCGCTAGGGGTTTTCCCTCAAACTCCCCTGGAAATTGAACCTAGAATCCCCATGAACCCCCAACCAGGTGGAGACGTCTCCCGAAGTAGCCCTATCTAAGGAGTGACTTCCTAACGCAATAATGGCTATCGATGCTTAAATGTGTTGATAGAACTAATTTCTGGAAGAAGACATATATCTCGATCGAGATCGATCGATAACTTCAATCGTCTATACCAAATCAGGATTTTTATATACCTTAAAAGTGATTAGCATGTGTGAAAATGAAAGCAATTATATGCACAAAATATGGATCTCCAGATGTTCTTCAACTAAAAGACATAGAAAAACCAACTCCAAAAGACAATGAAGTACTAATAAAAGCATATGCGGCATCCCTAAATGTAGAAGACCTAGATTTTCTGAGAGGAAGGGCATGGTCTGCTCGTTTCCTTGGTCCTCTAAAACCAAAATACAAGGTACTCGGATTTGACATAGCGGGTCGGGTTGAAGCGGTTGGTACAAACGTAAAGCAATTCCATCCGGGTGATGAGATATTTGGGAACTTGTTCGACTATGGTTTTGGTGCTTTTGCTGAGTTTGTATGCGCCCCTGAAAAAGCTTTAACATTGAAACCGGTTAGTTTGTCATTCGAAGAAGCAGCAACAATACCCTCAAGAGCAATCATTGCCCTCCAAGGTCTTCGCAATAAAAGACGGATTCAGTCAGGACAAAAGGTTCTGATTAATGGTGCTGGCGGTGGTGTAGGTCCATTTGCGGTCCAAATTGCGAAGTACTTTGGAGCTGAAGTAACTGGTGTGGACAATTCAAAAAAATTGGACATGCTGCGTTCGATTGGTGCAGACCATGTTATCGATTACACTCAGGAAGATTTCACAAAAAAAGGGCAACATTATGACCTGATTCTTGACATTGCAGGATATCATTCGATTTTCGATTACAGGCGTGCATTAAGTTCCAGTGGAATTTATTCTTTAGTTGGAGGCTCAAGATTTACAATTTTCCAAGCTTTGCTTCTAGGTCCATTAATTTCATTGGCTGGAAGTAGGAAAATGAGTCTTATGGCTTGGAAACCGAATAATAAAGAAGATTTGGATTTTATAAAAGAGCTTATTGAATCCGGCAAATTAGTTCCTGTCATAGGTAGACGTTACCCGTTAGATGAGGTTGCTGAAGCTTTCCGGTATTTTGAAGAAGGACACCCACAAGGAAAAATTGTAATAACTGTGGGACATAATAACAGAACCTGACAAAGCAACCTTGAAAGAAGGCGGGTCTGCCAAGTTCATCTGTCTTGCGATTGCACGGCTTGACAAAACCTTATATGCCTTACGTAGCGTAAATGAAAAAGTCGTGTATTATAATGCCTATTGAAGCAGAAAATTCTATCCGCCAGAAGATCGCAGATCAATCGCCACGGAAGACCGCAAGAATGGCGGGGCTGTTTTATCTCATTTTTATATTAACTACTGTCTTAGCCACGTATATTCGCGGAAGATTTATTGTATCCGGAGATGCAGCCGCCACAGCCAATAATATTATGGCTTCTCAGGGGCTATTCCGGGTCGGTTTTGTAACCGAGCTAGTATCTGCTGTGTTTTTTCTTCTAGCGGCATGGGCTTTATACGTGTTATTAAAACCTGTTAACAAAAACCTGGCATTGCTGTTCTTGTTATTAAACCTGGGCGGTGTCGCTGTAGAGTGCCTTAATGCGCTAAATCTATTTGCTGCCCTTCAGTTTTTGAGCGGCGCTAATTACTTAAACGTATTTCAAACAGGTCAACTGCAAGCCATGGCAATGTCATCTCTCAATTTATACACAAGTGGGTTTTTAATCGCTCAGATATTTTTTAGCGCTTGGTTACTTCCCCTTGGTTACTTAGTTTACAAATCGCGCTTCCTTCCTAGACCTTTAGGTTTACTGTTGATCCTTGATTTCTTCGGCAATATGAGTTGGTTTTTACAGGGTTTCCTTCTCCCCGACTACGGAATACTGGCTTATCCAGGAAATGCGATTAGCTTCATTGCGGAAATTTCTATTACTTTGTGGCTTTTGATTATGGCTGTTAAGGAACAGAAATAGAATTACTATAAGTAAGTAAAGAGGGAGAAAAAAGACGGCCCAATCAAAAGATATCTGGAGAAAGATAGTAGTACTGACGGTCGTGGGCGGATTAGCCTTCTGGGCAACTTCCATCGCAACTTCCCTGCTTCCCATCGCAGCGGACTATAGAGTTGCACGATGGAGCGCGCAAACGGTTTGGGTTGGCTCTTTGCCTGCTGGTATGATTATCGGATTCTTTGTCAGCTTTTTCTTGCTTCGTTTTTTTGACAAGATTCCGACAAAGAATCCAATTCTAAAATCCGTGATACTAAGCTTCATCGCCCTAGTCATTGCCACAATCCTACTCGAAGCCCCCGCAAGTTTTAGGACGAGTGATGCCCTTTATTACTTCCTCTTCGGCACAATGCTTAATGTACCAAGGTTTCTCTTTGTTGGAATAGTTATTGGCTATCTTTACAAAAGGCTGTACAAAGGATCCAATCCCGCCGTAGTTGCTTCCAAGTCTGCTCAGGTGGAATAGTTAAACAACCATGGAAACCCCAGCCACAGATCGAACTAAGCAGCAGAAGTCACACGAGTTCTCCAAGAAACTGATTAAATTGACTGTAGCGGGAGGTGCAGCCTTCTGGGTAGTTGACTTCGCAATTATCCTGTCGCCCATCGCAGTGGAATATATGGCTGCCTTTTCAATTTCTTCTCTTCCATTGGCTCTTGTTGAAGCTTTGGTTGGTGGTCTGATTATAGGGTGCTTTGTCAGCTTTTTCTTGCTTCGATTCTTTGACAAGTTTCCAACAAAAAATCCAATTCTACAATCCGAGGTACTAAGCCTCGTCGCCCTAGTCATTGCCTTAATCGTGCTCCAAATTGCCGCAAGTCGGACGAGTGACGCCTTGCAGGTCTTCCTTGTCGGCGCAATGCTTAACGTACCAAGATTTCTCATTCCCGGAATAGTTATTGGCTATCTATACAAAAGGCTGTACGGGTCAGCCTAATTTTGGTCTGGTTTTGAATAAGTTCAATAGAAATTAGGGATTTCTCTCCAACGCTCTCAGCGCGAGTCTATTTTCTTTTTCTGAACAGCATTTCATCAACGTAACTGCTTGAATGTGCACTTTCAAGCAATCTTCTTTTTCATCCATAGCAGCCCCACAATCATCCATCGTAGGAATGGATAGCTACTATGAGTTCCCATGGCGAACCAAGCGTCAAAATCGGTTTTCATTCTGACGAAACACATGTCGCGTACCTTTTCGCGTGCTTCTTTCTCATCATCGCATCTTCTGTAAAGGTGATTTGCTCCAAAGTCAAAACATTCCATCTTATGGAATTTCTTTACTCCACTGCACATTCCGCATCCAACCTCGCCACACTTAAACACGTAATACATTCCAATATCGTCATATGGTCGCAATTTGAAAACTTCTCCATATAGTGTTGCTTGACTTACGGAATCTTCCTCCTTCTTTTCAAATTCAAAACCAAAGAGAATCGGTTTGATGAGAGCTAAAGTCCTCTTTTCCGTTGCAGCATCAGGAATCGATGGAGCGGTCAACTTGGATAGAAATTCTCTCCGATCTTCCCTTCCCTCGATAGCACAACCCAGATTTTTGACGGTGTCATTCTTTATTTTTCGACTTTCAGGTCTTCCATCCTTTTCAGGTTGTGTCATTTCCACTTCGATGCGATCCCACACTTTGATGTCTACATCTTTTATCGTCTTCCAAAACATTGGATACAATCTCAGCCACTCTCCATTTTCATTAACGCCTGCCGTACAAATTGTATATCTCTTCTCACTTGTACTCCAATTCGGAGTGGCCTTGACTAGTACAATCACCGACTCCTTGTTCCAAGACATCTATGATGTCCCTTCTGACTCACGTTTGAATTGAATAACGTATACTAGTTCATCATCCTTCCATTCCCCATGAAGCCCTTTCCAGACATTCTTAAACTGCGCTAACGTGTATCCACCCTCCTTTCGCGCATCATCTTCGGTGAACTCTCCCAAACGTTTTCTGCTAACAGAAGTAATCCGAAGATCAGCAAAGTGAGGTTCCCAAACAGCCGCATGAATCTTAGCTCCAACGATGACTTTTGGATCAGCAATTCCTTTTCTTGAGGTCTGAGTCTTCAACCCTTCCAAGATTGGTTTCATATGAACCAGACGAAAAGGCATCTCGTAGGGAGCTTCAATAACCTCTCTGAAGATTTGCTGAATTGGTTTTTCAGGCTCTTTTGCAGCTTTTGATATTACCTCTCTTGCCTGTCTTCGATAAATTGGCCTCTTTGCAATCTCCCTAGCTATTGAAACTTGTTTAGATGGTTCCTTTATTTGCCGTTTTATCGTTACGGCAGTGTCCCAATCGATTTTGCCTTGCTCACGAGGAACGCCAATCTTGGCCGCTGGAGCGATCATAGTCTGCAATTCTCTGGGCGCATCAACTAGTTCCAACCACGCATTGATGGTTCTTTCAGAAACGCCTAACGTTTTGGCAATCGCTGCGCTATTGGGAAATTTCTTGTCATACTTCTCCATAAGTTGTTTGCAACTATTCCCTTTTTCAACTGCACTCAAATCCGTTCTTTGAATATTCTCGATCAAGCTGAGTTCAATAACGTCTTCATCTGAATATACTCGAACGATCACTGGAACTCTTTCAAGTCTGGCTTTCTGTGCAGCCCTGTAACGTCTCTCTCCCACAACAACTTCATAATGATCCCCTACAGGACGGATAATAATCGGTTGAAGCATCCCTCTTTCTTTGATATTCTGGGCAAGCAGATTCAATTCCTCATTATCAAAGTCGAGTCGTGGATTGAAAGGATTAGGTCTGATTCTTGCTAGCTCTATCTCCCTGATGTCTCCAGCCATTCTTACATTCCCCACACTATGTTTGGCATAAGACTGTTTTAAGCCTTGATACTTCAAGACAGTAACAGATTTTACAACAAGACAATATTCAATTGCTACTTGCGTTTATATTCAAAAGATATCTATTCTAGAGCAAGCACCTGCGTGCTAAATTATGTTCCAGATTTCTCGGTCAACTGGAAGTTTTGTCTCAGATATGGAAAACACTTGTCTTCTATGCGATCATAATATCCAATTTCCCAGTGAGCTGGACTCATCTTCCCGTACTCAGTGCATCCAACCATCCAAGACATCACATGGGCAATTTCAACTCTCTCACCAGAATCAAAATAATCCTTCTAATACGCTGAGCTAAACATCGGTGAAAACACGCTAGAGATTACAGGTGAGCCACATGTCGAAGAGGGCAAGTTTGGCAAACGCCTGCACATACCAACTAACATTGGTGTTTGGCGCGTTAGCCTCAATTCGCCCGTAACCCGTGAGCTCAAGAAGGTCAAGCAGAAAATCGGCAGAATAAACCATGTTTCACTGACCGTTGCGAAGACCGGGAAGGACAAAGACACTCGTTACAGCATTGTCAAGATTGTTTTGCCATCTCAAAGACAACATGAGCCTCCACCAAGAAACCAAACGATGCTCAATCTCGAAGAGCTTTCAGACGAACAGAAACAGCAACTACAGCATATCCTGAAATCAAGAGAAGAAACCGCCAAAGATACTGGTTAGCCATTTGTGACCAATCCCTCCAAAACCCCATTTTTTCTGTCAATTGAGCTCGAGAAAAATGCAAACATGGGTTGAAAATTTGGCTGGAGAAAAGGCTGTCTTCCACAATTACCAAGATTCGCATACTTGCATAAAGCGGCATACAGATAGGAAGTCTGTTCAACATGAACAGGCCGTGCAGCCTCCCAAACAGCCATTATGCCCGGAATGCGGTTCTACTAATCACTTCAAGGATGGCTGGCGTCAGACGGCAAACGTTCCAGCTCAACGTTTCCTTTGCAGGACTTGTGGTTACAGGTTCAGCAAAGAAAAACCACCTAAAGAAAAATCAAATTGGCACATAAATATAGCAGCCCCTTCTCCTTCTATCAGTCAAGTATGCGAACTCTTGACAGAAGATTCGAAAAACTTGACCGAAGTAGCCCGACAAGAACAGGCCCAGCGGGAGGGCACAACGCAAACAGCAGACATCAAAGGAAAAGTCGTCGAGTACGCATGGTGGTCAAAGAAGGAAGGCTATAGTGAAACAACAATAGTTGGAAGGTCCAAATTGCTCAGAATTCTGCATAAACGAGGTGCGGATCTTTATGACCCAGAGTCAATTAAAACAACCATAGCCAAGCAACCATGGAGCGAAGGCAGAAAAGCCAACGCTGTTGACGCATACACTTCTTTCCTCAAGATGGTAGGAGGAAAATGGAAACCACCACGATACCAGGGCATTCACAAAATTCCGTTCCTACCGACCGAAAACGAAATCGATCAAATCATCTCAGGATGCAGCACCCGAATGGCAACTTTCGTCCAATTGCTAAAAGAAACAGGAGCAAGGTGCGGAGAAGCATGGCAACTCAAATGGACCGACTATGACCTCAACACAAAAACAATCCGAATTACGCCCGAGAAAGGCAGCAACCCACGTATTGCTCGTCTCAGTTCAAAACTCGCAAGCATGCTCGAAACTTTACCCAAGAATTACAGAGAACGAATATTCTCCAACCCTCAACAACCCCTCGACCATTTTAGAGACATATTCAGCCAACAACGAAAGCGCATAGCACATAAACTCCAGAATCCAAGACTACTCAAAATCACTTTTCACACGCTTCGGCACTGGAAAGGAACGATGGAGTACCACCGAACAAAAGACATCCTCCACGTCAAGCAAGTACTAGGCCACAAAAGGATCGAAAACACCCTCATCTACATACAGCTTGCTGAAGAACTCTTCAAAGACCAAGAAGAATACGTATCCAAAGTAGCCAAGACAGAAGCAGACGCCTGCGTCCTAGTAGACGCTGGATTCGATTTCGTCTGCGACTTCAACGGGAATAAGATCTTCAGGAAGAGAAAATACTAAGACCACAGCAACTATCGCCCTTCGTAAACCCCCCGGTTTTTTCAACATAGAGGTGCGGGGGGTGGGACTTGAACCCACGAAGGCCTTCGCCAGAGGATCTTAAGTCCTCCCCCTTGTCTTAGGCTTCTGGCCCTTTGCCTATTTAGACCTGGCTCGGGTACCCCCGCAATGGTAATTAACGTTGATGTCTGTGTGCAGTTTAAGTCTTTTGCGGAGACTGATAATGGGTCAAATCTTAGGGCGTAGACAGAATAGGAATGGTCAACCCAGCAGAAGCAGGAGACTTCTTAATCTACGCGTGAAGCAATATGTTGTTTTGGTGTGACTATGAGCTTTAATCCCCCTGGGGAAGGGCTTAAGCTTGGAGAAAATGTGGTGTGGGCTAGGAAGAGAGGAACAAGTTTCTTGGTCATATTTTGCAGTATGATGTTAGGCATCGGAGGAACAGTGTGCACGATTAACGCCTACGTGTTTGTTGGAGTATTCTTGGCTGTGCCATTACTGATTTTGATGGCCATCGGGTTCTTCTTCATTCTTCGAGCATTCGCGAACGGGAGAAACACTAAATACTATCTAACTAACGAGCGACTGATCGAAACTCGAAAAGGGCGAGTCACGAAAGAAATCTCGTTGACAACATTTCACGGCAAACCCTTGAACCAATTTTTCGAGACGAAGGTCATCGGCACCGTCAATGACCAGCCTGTCTACGTCATCAAGATCTATGATCAATCGTCAGGAAACGTTCTAATGGAGTTCAAAGACCTGGACTCAGCTTCCGTAGCGGCATTGGAAAGAATAGGACAAGTAATTGAATGTAGGTATTGCGGCTTCAAAAACATGGCAAACAGCCTGGAATGCAAAAACTGTGGGGGGCCACTTTAAGAGAAAATTGCGGGAATCGCTCAAGTACAAACACGAATATGAAACCGAGGAACAGGAACCTTCTGGAATGATCGTACTACGATGAAAAACTTCTAGGGAGTCCCTGAAATCTTGCATTCATTGGATGGAAAAAGCCTAAGCTTTCTCTGATTCCTCTTTCAACTTGACTAGTGCATTCTGTATTGCATGGCTGGTGTGTCTGTGGTCTTACCACCTTTCTTATTTTTACTGCAAGCTCTCCAATTCCAGCAATAATAAAGAACCATAAAACCACACCAGATGCAATTGCAAGTAATCCTTGTATTAGCCAATAGATTTGGGGAATGAAGAACCAAAATAGACCAAAATTGTCTAGTAAAACAAGCCAGATATTTGAAATATTATATATTCCGCCATTTGAAAAAGACAAGGCCAGTCCTACAAATAAAATCGTATCAACAATAACGGTTAATGCAATATAAATCGAAAGTCTACGCAATTTCATATTATCACCTTTTTCTTTTTTTGTATCCTTGCAGTTTTGAAATCTCTAGTTGGTCTTCTGTTGCTGTGCAGACTTAACATTTCTGTCTTCAGATGGCATTTTGAAGAGTTCGGAAGTCGCGTGTTCGGTTTGGTGTGGAGTGGTGAGAGATGGCCAAAATACGTTTGTTTGTGCGGTTTCGTAAGAGTAGTGGTGGTCATTATATCGCTTCGGTTCCGTTGAAGCGTTTGATTAGGTTGTCTGGTTATCGTAAGCGTCATTGGTCTTTTGAGGATGGTTGGTTCTTGAAGCATTTTAGGGGAGCGCGCGCGCTACGACAGTAACTGATTATATGCTAGTCGCTCGATGCTATTGCTGCTAGAAGGAAGAGGCCGATGCCCAATAGGAGTAGTCCGCCGATGGCGTTTCTATTTTCTTTTTCTATTTTCAGACGATTGAGATATTGAGCTGCATGGTCATAGCTGAGTCTGGGTTGATTTCTGTCTACGATAATGTACTGCTTACCTCGGAGAGTCTCTGGTATTTCTGCACCTTGCTCAATTATGGGAATGATCGTTTTTCCGAGTCCTTCTGCAGTTCCAATTTCCCAATTCACAATCTCAGACCGCGTGCCGTTTCTGCTAATCATAACCAAAACGCAATCACTATTCACGACTCTCGTTCTGATCTGGCTCAGAGAGATTGGCTCGATCCCCCTTATTCCATAGCACGCGCGCCCCATACTTGCATCATCGATTGGCTGACCCCTTACACTCGTGACTTCTTCCGACAGCGAAGTCTCTATTCCATATCGGTGTATTGTTTCTCTCAGTTCGTTGACGGTGTTCGTATCTTCCATACTAGTAATCAGAAAGACTTTGAATGTCATCTTGATGCGCCTCTGTATTTGTCTTTCAGTTCTAACGCTCCAATAAACGCAAGAATAGCCGCTTGAGCGGTCTGACTCAGTGACTCATTCTTCAGTTTGGAAAACACGTCACGCACGGTGTCCAGAGGATTATCACGCATCTTGACATATTTGGTCGCTTCGATTAAGCCTTTGACTTTGATGTTCCCCTTCTTCAAGGGAATTGTTGGGATTCCTCGACCTAATGAATATCCGATCTCTTGATTTACCCAAGGGCTTTCGCGCGAATTCTCGGTGAGAAACACAAGGAATAGCTCGCTTTCTCTAATTGCTTTTTTTATTTCTTCTGGAAGCGGTTTCCCAAGAGGAGCATCTCTATCAGCAATGTAACTTCGGATTTTGCACGTATCAAAAATATTGCAGACCTCACCAACGTCGCCGCTGATATCTTTTGTACTGTGCGAAACGAAGAAAACGTATTTCTTCTTTGAACGACCAATCTTATTCGAATTTTTCATCTCTTCGAATTCCCTTTTAGGGAGCTTTCCATATTCACCATATGTTGTCGCTCCGACTGTCAGTAGTGGCATGTCGCCGTTATTGTGTGTGTAGCGCGCGCGACTTCTGATCCGTTTATATTCAACACTTCTTTGTATTGTTCAGTTCAACGCCAACATAAGACTTTTGGTCGATAGAAAAAGCGCGCGCGTTCTTTTCGGCGTTTCTTTGAGTTGTTGTTTTGAGTTTTGGGGTTGGAGCGCGAGCGTGATGCGAGCGCGACATCATGGTTAAGCATGACTGAGAATAGAAAAAAAGAGGGTTGTGTTGTTTGTTATTTGGGTTTTCTGAATAGCATTGTTCCGTCGGGTGTTGTTAGCTGGTATTGGAAGTCTTCTTTGAGGAGTTGTTTAGCGGCCGCTTGGAAGTCTTCAAGGGGCGCTCCAACTTTAGTCAATGACTATTCTTTTTTCAAACATGCCAAAAATTTCCTTGTTGGCTTGTTTCGTAGCTTCGACCAAACTTCTGAATGTTTGTATTGTCTCTTTGTTTCTTTCACTATTTGCCAGATTTAGTTCTAAAGCAGGTTCAAGTTTTGGACAAAAAGGCAATGTTGCATTAACTATCGGATTCCAAATTTCAGTGCCATCTTGTGGAGAGATTTCTCCAAATGATACTTTGAATTTGTCATCTATTCTCCTGTTTATAAGCGCTTCAAGGCACTCTGAAATTGCGGTCACAAGCAACAAAACTGAACCTCTATATCTGAGGATCTCCAACTGTTGCTTCTCCGCGGCGGTCAACTTGTCCACATTGTTTCTTAGGAATTCTTTCTTTTGTTGTAATGCCCCTAACAAGGAAAACGTAAAAACGATATGTTTCGCAGTTGTTTCGGAATTGAAATAATGAGAATAGTGTTTATCACTTTCCCATATTTCTGAGCGTTCGTTGTATGCTAGATTTGGGTCACCGTGAAAGGCTGCCAGTGATTGTGCAACGGTATCGCTAGAGACCAAGTTCGACGTTCGTCTTATCACATCCTCCGCGCCACCTCTTCTACCTTTATAGGTGGCATCGGGAATTCTTTGAAACTCTTCACGTAAACGTCTCTGAATGCTATCATTGCTCCTAAAATCGGCAGCTGATATTTTGTTTTGACTATTATTGTATCTTATGATATTTTCAATAAGATCTGCTTTTTGGGATTCAATGAATCTAGTAGGTATCTTAGTTCCTTCTGTAGGTGTTTTGTCAACAGAACCAATCGCTCCGGTTGTCTGAGCACCATTTACTATAGAGAACCCCGAGATGATAAGGTTTCTTTCTTGATCTATTTTGTATTTATTGACCAAACAAGTGATTCCATTGTTGTAGATCCAGAAATTGTTAGGTTCAGTTTGACATGTCTCTTTAATCCCGTTATTTATGTTTCTGTCTGATTTTCTGCTTCCTAAGTATCCCCTAATGTTCGCTGAAAAAATCTGTTCTCCATATTTCTTGTAGATATCATAAAGCCACTTCGCTTCAATGTAACAGCTATAGGCGTTCCAGTTCGATTCTTTGATCTCATATCCGTTAGCAGGGCCAAGATTAAATTCATCAGTGATTACTATGCTGTTAGTCCTGCTCAAATACCACTCTTCAAGCTGTTCATTTCCTACCTCAAGGGCATGTATGGTTATTTCAGTACCAAGGTAATTTGTTTTGATAGCCGAGTTGGCGGTAGCTGTTACTCCTCCAAGTGCCTTGCTTACATTCTCAGACTTGTTGAGATTATGCACATACCAGAATTCTAGGTTGTTTATTGTACCGTTTTTTATCGCTTCTCTCAACGATATTACATTAGATCGTATTCGTTCAGGAATGTTATCAGGTGGTAGATTTAATGCCCAAGTTGCCGCGGTGTTCAAATCGTCTGCTTTGCTAGACGGTGCTTCTGGTCTTGTCTCATCTTCGGAGATGTACGATTGTATAACAATTGCCGTTTGAAGTTCGTCAACATCAACGTATATAGCATCAATCTTTTTGTCGTCTGATCCATCTGTCAGGCAGTTTGCAGCCAACGAAGGTATATCATCAATGTTGTATCTAATTGAGAGAGCGAATAGTAGAAGGCCATTAGAGCCATAGACCTGACATGATGAAGCTTGAAAAGCCGCCTTGTACTTGTATATTGATGGCATAAGAGTCTATCTTCTTTGGGGGGCATAAAAAGTTTATTAGAAGGGAAAATATCTCGCGCTTCATTTTGGTTTTCTGAACAGCATTGTGCCATCGGGAGTAGTTAGTTGATAGCGCGCGCGTATATATCTATAGCATATAAGATTATTCGCGCGTGTCAGTTGTTGTGGTGTGCTTGTTGGAGCGCGAGCGTTAAGCGAGCGCGACAATGACGACTTGAAGATTGAGATGAAAAAACACGTGAGAAAAAGTTATTTGAATCCAACGTTCGATAGGAACCAGAGAGTAAATGCCTGCTACATCGGAACAAGCAGATAAACTTGCGGATAGACTCAAACAAGTTGGTACAGTCCTTGGCTTCGAATCGACAAGGGAAGCGCCTGTTTTAGAAGGCTCAATGTATTGCGTTGACATCCTTTGGAGTTTTAAGATACCCAAAGACAGCCCCTTTCCAACTGCAAACGTCGCGTCCATTGAAATTCAATATTCAGATTCGCCAACCTCAATTAGCCACAATATATTCAAAGCAGAGTCGACTCTGCACCCATCCTATCACATTATTGTAAGTTACAATGAACTGTCAGAAGGTTACAGAAAGATCTTATGGAAAAACTATCCGGGAGCAGGGCTGGTTATCCTCGATGGGGAGGCCAACATTAAGGCGCTTGAGCTCTGGATCGATAGGATCTTAGAGGACAGAGATAGGGGGTCTAGATTGGCTGAGACGACTGAGAAATTCTTCAGTTTTGTAAATGAACGGGTTCGAAAAGCTTCTGAGCAGTCGGGAAAGAGAGAGATTTACCTTGACCGCGAGACCTGGTTTGATCCGACGGTTTTCAAAATGGATGTAAAATGGACAATAAGTGAGATAGGTGGCACTTTTGGAAAAACGTACTTCCTCGCAGGCACAATCGAAAAAGCCAGAAGGAGATTGGTTGATTGGTTCGAAGAAGATATGGCCGATATGCCACTTGATTGGGAAGGTCAGTATGCATCTTTAAGAAAAATGAAAGTATCTTGTTATCAGATTTGCCGAGAAGATGAAACTGGAAACGATATCAACGGAGATTCCGTTTTCAAGGTTGTGATCACGGCCAAAGTAGGAAGTGAAGAAACTTATTTTGAAACCACTTTCTCTGGTTTCGGAGAAGATGCAGAAGAGACTGAAAAGCAACTTCTTAAAGAGTTGCACGGGGGAGTTGACAGAATGAAGAGCCTCCCTCGAAAAATTTTCGATCAGCGAGTCTATACTGCAAGATACTCAAAAGTAACCTCTTGGCAGGAAGAGATCGGAGAAAAAGTAATAGTATTAAGCAAAGATGTCATGCCGATAGAAGAACAAAGGGAAAAAATCCGATCCTACTTCTCCAAAGAATTCGGTTTAGAAATTGAAGGGCTCATGTCAATCGGCGGCGAAATTGATTCGAGAAGCAGATATTTTGAAAACTTCGAGAGAATCAAGAACCGTCTCCATGAAGTATTCAAAGAAGATCCCGAGTCGTTTAGGCAAAGAATGTATGACGATGATTTCAGAAGATTAGAAAATTGGTTTTTGCAAAATAGTAAGCGGCTGCTGTGACCAGGAATTGGGTGATGAGGAACAAAAGGGAGATTATTTGGGTTTTCTGAATAGCATTGTTCCGTCGGGTGTTGTGAGTTGGTATTGGAAGTCTTCTTTTAGCAGTTGTTTGGCTCGTTCTTCGTCTGTTGTTCCTTCTACTATCCATTCGGAGTTTCCGTATCCCATGAGGTGTAGGTATTTTTGGGTTGTGTCGAGTTTTTTGTGACCCATGAGTTGTCTAACTATTTCGCAATTTTGGGTTCGTTTAAGTTGTTTGGTTGCGTATGCGTGTCTGAGGTCATATAGTCGTATGGTTCTGATTGTTGGGTCCTTGAGTTTTTCGGCTAATCTGTTTCGGAATTTGCGATAGTCTTCACCGTATCTCTTTGGTTTTCCAGTGAATAGTAGGTCATCGAGTTTTAGGTTGTGGTCTGTGAAGTATGTTTGGAGTCTGGTGACTAGTTCTTTTGTTATTGGTAGTGGTGGTCTTGGGTTGCATCCTTTGGTTATTCGTGCAGTTATGGTGTTTTGGTCGGGGTGTATGTTGTTTACTTGGAGTCCTTTTTCGCCTTGTATTTCGACGCGTCGTAGTCCTGTTTGGGCTGATATGTCCAGTTTGATTGATAGTTCACGTCTTGCAGAGGATATTAGCATTAGAATCTTTTCTGATGTTGGTGGTTGTATGGTTGTCGGTTCAGGTGTATAGATTGGTTTTTCCCATTCGATGTTATTGATCTTGCAGTAGGTTGCGTAGGTGTCACATAGTTTGGATTTGTAGTTGTTGGTGATTGGTCTGCCATTCTTCTTCTTGTATCGAGCGATTGCTAGTTCTATGGATACGGTGTCTTGTAGGTTTGCGCGTAGTGCTGGTGCTTTGAGGTTTTTTTCGTATGCGATTCTTGTGTTTTCGCTTCTTCCTTTTCTTTCTAGATATAGCAGAAGGTTTTGAATACTTGGTAGTTGTTGGATGTAGTGTTGGGCGGGTAGCTCAGCACGGATTGGCTCTTGTGATAAACTAGGGGTCGTGGGTGTTTTCATAGGGGTCACGGATAGAGCACCAGCCTCCTAAGTTGGGGGTCGTGGGTTCAAATCCCACCCCGCCCGCCACATATGAACCGCGCTCGGTTCTAAGATGCGAATTAGACGAATTTTACGAAGATCGACACTAATCATTCCAACCTTACTATCGGTGATAACTTTTAAGCAAATAGAAATCAAACGCATAATAGCTGCTTCTATTTTGTCGTTAGTTTTATTTACTTAAGGGGGTTAAGCTTGTCGCTATTACCCTCTTTTAGTTCACTGGGTTCTTAAATAACCCATTAATACGTTAGAACATAAGAAGGCGTGGGCCTGTTCAAGAGTGTGAAAACCATGGCATCGAAAAGCAAGAAGACAAAGGCATTAGCCCTTCTTTCAGGTGGGTTGGACAGTGCATTGGCCGTGAAGCTCGTGCTAGATCAAGGAATAGATGTTGAAGCAGTCAATTTTGTGAGCCCTTTCTGTCTCTGTAGAAAAGGTGGTTGTGGAGCCTTAGAAGTGGCAAAGAACCTCAACATACCGTTGAAGACGATCAATGTTGGTCAGGAATACCTTAGGATTGTGAGGAAACCACGATTTGGTTACGGTAGAAACATGAATCCTTGTGTTGATTGCAGAATTTTCATGTTAAAAAAGGCCAAGAAATATGCAGAGGAAACTGGCGCGTCAATCATTTTTACAGGTGAAGTCTTGGGTCAGAGACCTATGTCTCAGCATAGGAAGACTTTAGGCATCATAGAAGAAACGGCAGGTTTGAAAGGAAAGATTCTGAGGCCGCTGTCTGCGAAACTGTTGCCTCCGACTGACGTTGAGAAAAAAGGCTTGGTAAACCGAGAAACTCTCCTCGGCATTGAGGGCAGATCGAGAAAGAAGCAGATTAGGCTTGCTGACGAACTGAACGTGACGGATTATTCGTGTCCGGGAGGGGGTTGCCTGCTAACGTATAGGGAATTCGCTGATAAACTGAAAGATTTGCTTGAGCATAAGAAAAGGGTCTCTTTGAAAGATGTGCAGTTTCTGAAGGTTGGACGACATTTCAGGTTCGGAAAGAACAAAATCATAGTTGGCAGAAATGAAGCCGAGAATGGTCTCTTGCTTCGGATGAAAATGGCGACTGATTATTGCTTTGAGGCTCAAGGCACCGGCAGTCCGATAACTTTGCTCCAAGGGCCCAAAACTAGCGCAGCCATTAAAAAGGCTGCCGAGTTGACCGCTTATCACTCAGACAAAAAACAAGGGGACTTGTCAGTAAGATTCGGTAGGGGAGGGTTCAATAAGTCACTGAGAACTCCGATCCCAAGCCAAAAAGAGGTCGAAAATCTCCGCGTAACATCGCAAAAAGCGCCCGCATTTCGTTTTGTTACACCTTCATACTGAAACGCCCGCTCAATTTCATACGCACAAAAACTGGGATGGATCTGAAAAACTGGAAAAATAGAAGAAAATAGGCCTAAAGTTAAGCTTTCAACTTAACCTAAAATCTTCTTCTTGGCGGTCCTCTTTTTGAGTAGCAATCTCGACAGTAAACAGGTCTGCTTGTATCAGGTTTGAAGGGAACTTCACATTCCTTTCCACAATCAGCACAGACTGCCTTATGCATTTCTTTCTCATACATTGACTATTTCAACTCCTAACAGTTGCTATGCAAAAATCGCTTCTTACACGCTGCATTCACCCTTCACACCGACGCTTATAAAGAGAATGCTTGAAATAGTGGAGTTTTGTGACGTCGTCGAAACCTGCGGAGATCGAACGAGCCCGCCATTTTTTTCTAACCTATCCTAGACAATAAACTTGGGCGCGCTCTCATATCATTGCCTTTCGACTGAGCACACGCGCGCCGCGTGCGGGTAAGATGAAGTGAAGCAGGTTTAAGAGCGAGATGCGCGTCTTAGACAAGATGCTACAGCGGTGAATACGTGTGTCTAAACCTGTTTATGGAACGGTAGTAAACTATCGAATAGGCATTAGAACCCAAATGCCGAAATGGTGTCTAATCCAAATTACGGGCGCAGATTCCGTCTCAGAGGCAGGTCAACTCATCGGCCGAAAAGTAATTTTGAAGTATGAAAAGAACGTGTTTACCGGGAAGATTGTGGATTTGCACGGCAAGAAAGGCGTCGTCAAAGCTAAGTTCCGCAAAGGAGTACCCGGCCAGGCTATTGGAACAACCGTTGAAGTGGTCGGCTAAGACCCACCGGACTTTTTGTGCACCATCGCGCACGCTCTTGAAAATCCAACATGGGAACTCTGCAACAGCCAACAGAGACACCGTTCCAACGCCTCCAGAAAACCACCCCGCAGTACTGTGTGTGCTGAAAACCTAGGGGGAGAGGGTAGGTCTTTTTTGACTGTTTTTCACTCAAAAACCATGTTGAGTAGTCCTACACTTCCATGTTAACAACATCGCGCACGCACAGAAGCAGCGAGCTCCACCAGCACGTCCAAAGCACTTCACGCTCGCTAACAACTTCCCCTTCTTGAATCAACTCATGAAAATGCTTAATACATGCACTAATTCAACAGGATAAAACTAGTCGGTACAAGAAAGGAGAAGGAATGAGCTATGGCAACCAAGAAAGAAAACAAAACTGAAGCGGCAAATGATAGACGCAAGATCAAAGTGAGCAGAAATGGTCCCTACCTCGTTTCGGGCAAGATTCCCCTAGTCAAAGAGATAATTGGCACCGACACCGAAGGAACTCCCAACGAATGGCGCGCCGATAATAAATATCCATCACTTGAAAACTGCGCCCTCTGTCGCTGCGGACAGTCTAAGAACAAACCGTTTTGCGATGGAACACACACAAAAGTCAATTTTGACGGCACCGAGACAGCCAGTCGAAAGCTCTATCTCACCCAGGCCAAAGAGATCGATGGCCCAACTCTAAAACTAACCGATGCTGAGGACTTATGCGCCTCCGCCCGTTTCTGCCACCGCGCCAGCGGAATCTGGAACCTTGTCCCGAAATCAGACAACCCTGACGCCAAAAGAATCGCCATCGAAGAGGCACGAGACTGTCCTTCTGGCCGTCTGGTGGTTTGGGATAAAAAAACCAAGAAACCGATTGAGCCCGAATTTGAACGATCCATCGGATTGGTTGAAGATCCTCAGGTAGGCGTGAGCGGTCCAATCTGGGTGCGCGGCGGTATTCCAGTTGAATCTGCTGACGGTAAGACTTATGAAATTCGCAATCGCGTTACTCTCTGCCGCTGCGGAAAATCTTCCAATAAACCTTTCTGCGACAGCAGCCACTATCCCGAATGACGTGAACTTGGAAGGATGTGTGATGAGTAGAATCGACGTCGAATATGGTCTCGATGATATACTAAAGTCCAAGGACAAAGTTGTCGTTCTTTTCTACGCTTCATGGTGCCCCTTTTCCCAAAGGTTCTTGCCAATATTTGAGAGATACGCCAAGGACAAAGCACACAGTTGTCTGCGCGTCATGATTGATGACAAGGCAAGTCTCTGTGAGAAATATTCCGTGGATGTGGTGCCCACATTAATCCTCTTTGAAAATGGGAAAGTTGCAAAACGGTTGGACGGAGTGCCGGGCGTAGGATTAAACGAAAAGCAGCTAACAAATCTTACGGTTCTTCAGAAGTAGGCTTGAAGAACATACGCGATGCTCGAATGTACAACAGGATTTTTACTTTTTGAAATATTCCTTCATCGGTTCCCAGTAGAAGTCAATCCATCCCTGAGCGATGTCATCAGCCTGTTCAGCAGGGACCATGGAATGAATCATCGAAATCTCGGTGCCTTCCTTGACTTTCTTGAAAACCAGTTCTAGTCTCGAAGGAGGACAGTTTTCAGGCCACTCTGTAGTCACCCATTCTTGAACAATTCTCTCTCCCTTCTCCAACTCCAAATTCTTTCCCGAAATATATCCGTCCCATGCGGTAAATTCGCCGCCGACTCTCGGTTCACAGGTCGCTTTGCTTCCAGTGATCGTGGAATGCTTTTTTGCATCCATGAAAGCGTCGTACACCTCACTCGGAGTAGTCGGAACAATTATCTTCTGTTTTATCGTCTTAACTTTCATTTGCACACACTTTTGCTTCGGATAAGGGTTGATCAAACATAAGTGTGCGTACATGTGATAAGAGATTTATATTCTGAATAGCTATGCGTTAATTGGGTGTGGAAGATGGTCAAGACTTCTGTTTTTGCTATGAGGTGTCTGCGTTGACAGTTGCCTACGTCTTAGCGAAAGTTGAAGCAGGAAAAGATCAAGAAGTACTTGCGGAAACTAAGAAAATGCCCGGAGTTAGACAGGCAATCCCGACCTATGGTGTCTACGACTTGCATGTTGAAGTTGCATTTGACAGCATGGATGAGCTAGACAGATTCATTTTCGACAAGATCCGCAGACTTCCAGGGATAAAAGAAACCGTAACATTGATAGCTTTCAAAGGGACGTAAATGTCCAAGATAGGCTGCAGAGAAGTATATTTCATAAAAGCGGTGCAATCGCGACAAGTCGATTTCCTCATCGACAAAGTCAAGGACGTCGTGAAGGAAATGGCACTACCCTCAGAGTACGACATAAGGATCTACAAGAACGTCTACGCATGTTGCGGTCTAGGTGGACTTGGCTTAATCATCGAAGTCGTAGGACCGGAAGAAGAGAAGATACGGGCAATTGACCTGAGAGCAATGTCAAGAGTTCTCGAGTTCTGCGAGAAAGAGGGTTACGAAGTGGGGTACCATTCTTTCGGCCAGTACGAATCTGTATGAAGCATGCGCTCTTTTTTTGAAGAAACAGAACTCGCTAAGCCAAGCAGAACTCATTTCCAGAGACCATGTTCTCTCGCTCTAGTATCCGAAGGTTCAGATGACTCACGGGCAAGAAGGTACGAACTCTTAAACCCTCAGGGACGCAACTGAAGCGGTTATTGCTCCTTCTATTCCCGGAACATTCTTCTTGATGCGCGAGATCAATGACTCCAGATTGGCTCTGTCATCTGCTCTGACTGCACAGATCAGATCATAAGGTCCAAACACTGTATCAGAAGATATTACTTCTGGGATAATCAGGAGTGCGTTCTGCAACTTCTCTAGATTCCGAGGTTGGGTGTTTAGGAATAGGAAGGCAAACGGCTCTTCGACATATGAAGGGCCTTCATGTATCACAATGAAAGTCATCGACCTCGTGACCAAAGCTTCTTCCGCGCCAATCATCCGTATAGGATTAAACCAGTTTACAATAAACTCGTCTAGGCTCTTCAAACCAGCAAATTGAACAAGTATATCCATTGGGCTGAGAAGCAAGAACACATCTCCTCTAGGAATGTTAAGCGCAAAAAGCTGGTCCAAAACTCTGTTGTGAGCGCCTGATTTGCAGCTCAAACATATGTACGCTTTCATTATGATCAACAAGGAGATGCCGCTACGTGGGCACTTACTGCTTTTCCAAGAAGGAACGCGGGGAGAGTTACTACACGCCGTTCATTTTTCTCGTAGAATACGATCGCATTGTTGCAGGGACAAATGGATCTCACGCTGAGAATAAGACTGAGGAACATGCGCCTTCATTGACCCTAACGCAACTACTCACGAAGACAAGGACTTCTGCCGTTTGCCTTCTTCAAGTTCTCCATATAAGCCTTTTCGCCAGCAGCGCGAGCAAGTTGTTGTTGGCCATTTACGAAATTCAGCGTGTGATACAATGATTCTTCGCCAGTGAGTTGTTGCTGGAAATAGCAACCCTTTTTCAAGCCGTTAGGTTTCAAACTCCTCAAATAGTCTAAAGCGTATGCACAATGGCTGACGATTTCACATGAAACGCACTTTCCCCAGTCTTCTGGGTATAAACATGGACCGCAAGTTATGTGGCACGCTCTTTTTCCAGGGTACAAGTTCACTTTGACGTCGCCTTCACAACGGCAACACTTGTCTTCCCAAGTTGTTTGCTCCACCACTTTTATTCAGCCTCCGTAGAAATAGATATAGAATATAATGTGATCTTAGGACTATAAACGTTTCCATTATCAACAATAAACAAAGATGCAGAAAGAGTTAATTCTTAGAAGCAACTTACCTTTAGTGTAACGCTTAAATATCAAAGCGTTTACAACCAGAGGAAGATGTAGAAGCCTTGACCAGAGAAATTGATGGCGTAGACAAGAAAATAATTGGCATCTTGTCCGAACATCCACAAATATCTCAAGCAGAACTTTCAAAGCGTTTGAAGATTTCGCAACCTGCGGTAAGTGCAAGAATACATAAACTTGAGGAAAAAGGAATACTGGCCCACTTGATTGGAATTGACGTCAAGAAGGCTCAACTTTTTCTGGCAAAAGTCGATCTTTCCACAAACAACGTGGAGGAAGTCCTGAAATCACTTGAAACTTGCCCTCTATATCTCAACTGTTTCTTGACTTCCGGAAGACATAACATGAGCTGTCTTTTGATTGGAGAAAACATAAGGTCCATAATGTCATGCGTTGATTCTCGCTTGAGACAAAACTTGCCAGTCAGAAACTTGGAATTTGACCTGATAGTGACCCCGACTCGCCCTCTGATAGTGCCAGTAAAACCACAGAACGAGAGAAAGAAAATCACGCCATGCGGTGCAGATTGTGGTGTTTGCACGTTCTATACAAGTGATAGATGTCTAGGTTGCCCTGCTTCAATTCATTACAAAGGAAAGCTCCTGTAGATTCTGACGCAGTCACAGAGTTACTAGCGACAAAGCGCGCTATTTTCGATGTTGGCATATTTGGATCCAAATATTCATGATACATTGAAACCTAGGAGGGGTAGGATCCTCAGCTTACCAGTTGAGACCTTCGCGCGCAAAGTAGCTTGTTACACTTTACCATTCTTTTACATATGCAGAAGGCAGTCCAAAACTAATAATTGTTACAGAAAGGGTCGTAGAAGAAGGTTTTTGTGACTGATTGTTACGCGCGCTATGGTCAAGCGTTTCCTCCTTCATCTTCTTTCTCGTCATCATCGATCCCGACCGACAATGTGCTCATTCAAACCTATTTAGCCTTTAAGCGAATTGGCGAACGATTCTTTCTGTCTCAGAAGTGCCAAACCTTTTTATCTAAGATTGATGTTTAGTGAAGTCGTCACATTAATTCATGTAACTAACGAAGCTTTTGAAAGCTTTTGGAAAATGCATGCACAATTTTTGTGGCAGGAGATATAAAATATGCAAACATGTTTCAAGGACTTGCCACTAAGCGTGGAAGTCATGAAAGGTATCGAAGAGCTTGGGTTCAACGACCTTTTTCCAATTCAAGCTCAAGCAATAACTCCTTTGCTTCAAGGCAAAGACGTTATTGGTCAGGCACAGACCGGAACAGGCAAAACGGCAGCCTTCGGAATTCCGATGGTTGAGCGGATGAACCCAGAAACTAGGGAAGTTCAAGGCTTGGTCTTAGTGCCAACTCGTGAACTTGCTGTGCAAGTTGCAGAGCACATTCGTCGACTTGGAAAGTACGCAGGGCTTAGAGTCTTGCCCGTTTATGGTGGAGAACCCATAGAAAGACAAATACACGCTTTGAGAGGCGGCGTTCAGATTGTTGTTGGAACGCCAGGTCGCCTAATCGACCTGCTTGAAAGGCGCATCCTAAATCTGGGATTCGTAGACGTTGTCGTTCTCGACGAAGCTGATAGAATGCTTGACATGGGTTTCATAGAGGACATTGAATACATACTCTCAAGAGTACCGTCGAATAGGCAGACGAGTCTTTTCTCCGCGACAATAGACCAGCAAGTAATGAAAATATGCAATAGATACATGAAGAATCCTGAAAAGATACTCGTTAGCAAGGACGAAATAGCTCTCACACAGATGAACCAATATTACATGGTTGTGAATCCCTATGACAAGTTTGAGGTTCTTTGCAACATATTGGATGAAAACCACATAGGTCGCGCTATAATATTCTGCAAAAGACGTTCAGAAACAAGCATTCTGGCGGAGAAGTTGCGAGACAGAGGATACGATGCAAAACCATTGCATGCCGGACTAACTCAGCCCCAACGAGACTGCGTCACTGACTTGTTCAGAAGGGGAAGACTGGCGCTGCTTGTTGCAACCGACGTTGCTGCAAGGGGCTTAGACATTCAGGGAATAACTCACATAATAAACTACGACGTGCCTCTGGAAGCGTTGGTCTACTTCCATAGAATCGGGAGAACAGCCAGAATGGGGCAAGAAGGAACAGCCATAACTCTTGTAGGCTACGGCGAACTTGCAGATTTCAACAACATAAAGGCCTTGACCAAAACGACGATTGAGGAAATGAAGGAAACTGAGGCCCCCAACGGTAGCGGCCATCGAAACGCAATGCCTTGCATTGACACGGAAAAGCTACGCTGGTAAACGAATAGATTTAAATCAGCCCTAATAATTAGGAAAGGCGTGCAAGAATACACAACTTTTTGCACTCAACAGAATAGGAGTTGAATAGTAAATGTATAAGAAAGAGATGCACAAGGCAGTTTGCGCCGACTGTGGAAAGGAATGCGAAGTTCCGTTCAAGCCCGACGGAAGCAGACCCGTATACTGCCGAGAATGTTATTCTAAACGAAGACCACCACAAAGATACTAAGCTCACAAGCTAACATCCTTACTTCGTTCCCAAACCTTTCTTTTTTTTACCACTAATCATAATAAGCAGAATGTACACTTTTCCTTGAGGTTAAGACCAACATAATGCCCAAAGACCCAGTTTGCGGCACGGTTCTAGACGAAAAAACATCCAAGTTCAAAATTACTTTTGATGGCGAAACCTATCATTTTTGCAGCGTCACCTGCAAGAAGAGGTTCAAGAGGCACCCAACAAAATTCGTGAAATGAGTGAAACCTGCCCACTAGTTGAGATTTATGGACCCGAGGGAAATGCCATCTAGAAAATGCGAACGCAGGTCGAAGACTATCGCGGCAATGGATATGGAGCTGATAGAAAGAGGATCCTGAGGCTATGCGAAACAGAGTGTCATCCAGTGAATACCTTGCACTTCTTTCATTGAAGTATGAAGTTGACGCTGACAAGTTTTTCGAAGCATTAGTCACGGCGGGGAAAAACCAGAAATCTATGTGCGGAAGTCTTTCAATTGAACGTCGGCAGGAAAAAAAAGACAAGATAATTCTTCTTATTACTAATGGTTCAAAAGTTGTAGCGCAATTTCCATTGTCAAGAGAATTTTTGATGGAGCAAAGCAATCCCATCAAAATAAGAACAGATGATGCAACGAATGGGCGTTCCATGAAACAATACAGAAAGCTACAGCCTCTTCAAATAAAGGACTTGAGAATAGGAATGAAACGGGTCACTCTAAAGGCTGAGATCTTAGAAGTCTCTGAACCAGTGCTTGTCGTAACAAGATTTGGAAATATGGCAAGCGTGGCAAACGCGTTAGTAAGTGATGAGACCGGGAAGATCCGACTATGCTTGTGGAATGAACAGATCAACTCGGTGTCTGTCGGAGACACTGTTGAAATTGAGAATGCAAGTATATCCACGTTCAGGGGCGAAAGACAATTGAGAGTCGGAAAGAAAGGTATTCTCAGAATTGCCCCAGAAGCGATAGCCAACTAGAAGAATCACAAAACAATTAAACATAGAAGTTGGAGAATTCTGCCCGTCAAGTTGATGATAATGGCGGTTCAGGCATACATTCTTTTCAAGGTAAATTCAGGTATGGAGAAAGAAGTCAGCAAGCAACTTGCATAGTTGGACGAGGTTCAAATTTCAAGCATAACCTACGGCGAATACGATGTTATCGCGAAAGTCACAGTGAACGATTTGCATACGCTGGAAGATGTTCTCTCTGAAAAGATAAGAAAAGTGCAGACTGTGGTATTATCATCCACCATGATCATAGCACAAGAATACAAAGGGAAGAAACAGCGCTTGGCCCAACAATCTTGAAGTCACGGCGAATAACGCGCGTTTGCTGTACTCTTCAGCCTTCTTCTTCGTGGGTGAATCTGCCCCAAGCCTAAGACTCGATACGGTGGTCTACCTAAGAAAAAAAGGTAGGTGATATTTGCCTGAAAAAGCACGAAATGGATCGCGTTCAAGATTATGACGCACGTTAGCGTTTAAATAACTCATCGTCTTGACTGTTTAGCCAATATCAAGTGATCGAAAAACTGGGAACATTTCGTATTAGAGGTTGAGCAATGAATCTTGAAGCTTTACACAAGATCAGTTACGGCGTGTATATCGTGACTTCTGGAAAAGACAGATGCAACGGTCAGATTGCCAATACTGTTTTTCAGGTGACATCGCAGCCAGAAACACTGGCAGTGTGTATCAACAAGCAAAACTTTACACATGAGTTGATCAAACAGACTAATGTCTTTGCAGTTTCGGTTCTCTCTAAGAACGCTCCGCTGAAGCTCATAGGCGGTTTTGGTTTTAGATGCGGAAGAGACGTTGACAAGTTCGAAGGTGTCAACTTCAGAATTGGAAAAACTGGAACGCGTATAGTCCTTGATGATTCAATTGCGTATATGGAAACTGAAGTCACCAAGGAAGTCGACGCGGGAACACATACCCTTTTCATAGGCAAAGTCGTTGACGCCGAAATATTGAACAGTGAGGAACCAATGACCTATGCATACTACCGCGAAACAAAACGAGGCACGACTCCCAGTTCAGCTCCAACCTATTCGAAGACAGAAACAGCGCAGGAGGGTAAAAGAATGGATAAGTACAGATGCACAGTTTGTGGCTACATATATGACCCTGAAAACGGCGATCCCGACTCAGGGGTGAAACCGGAGACTCCCTTTGAAGAACTTCCCGAAAGCTGGGTTTGCCCCATCTGTGGAGCAACAAAAGACCAATTTGAAAAAGTCGAGTAGGAATATGCTTAGCTCGACTTCGAACTGTTGTCTCTGGCAGGCGCTTAGAAGTGAGAAGGTTCACAAAACCTACCGTCGTAGTCAGCAAATGGTGCACAATTTGGCATAAAAAAAGCCTGCAACACCTAACTCGAATGCTACTTCACCCATCAGGTGATGGTGGCGGAGGCGGCTGTAGCACTGTTTCTTCATGTTTCTTCTCTTTCATGAACTGTCCTAACACCGAGACGGCAATGATTAACAGTAAAAACACTCCCACGATGGGGATGTACTTCTCGTAATCTTCCAACAGACTTGTTTCTGGAGGAGGAATCGCGCCTTCAGCCAGCATCACATAAGGAATGTAGTCTGGTAGCTGAATGTTCTGGTTGTATTTTCCCGAGTAAAGACTTACAAGACCATAAACATCAAGGGAAGATGGATAGACAACTTGATTCTTCGAAGAAGAGTAATACATTAATTCGGGTCCGTTCAACGTCGTCGAAGGATACGCATGTCCCAAACCGAGTACATGTCCGAACTCATGCATGACCACGTTCTTAACAAACAATTTTGTGGCGGTGGCTGAGAACGTCGTTATGTTAATTGTAATGGGAGCTATTGGGCGATGGGTTAGAGCGTCCCAACTATAGGTTGTCAACCCAACCGTGTTAGTGTTCGGGGGAATATTGTCTTCTGTAAACGTGATGAAGACGTCATAATCATGCGTGATGTTGGTGTCGCTCATGTAGAGCACATAATTAATCGGGGGTAGCGAGGTGTCGTTGTATGTTTGAGTGTAATTCCAGATGCTTTTCACCCAATTGTCTAACGCTTCGCGGACGGCAACAGCGTATTCTGGTTCACTCCAAACGTTCATGTCCACATAGACTTTCAATGGGAAACTCGACCAGCGAAATTCCTCCGTAGCAATGTAGTACGAAGACGTGAACGGCGCTGCGTAGGCTGCCTGCAAATTGAGACAGCCGCACAATGACATCGCAAGAACTGCTATCCGCAGCGACTTTTGCCTGGTTTTTCTATTCGTTTGTCTCCCTCTACTAGTCGTGAGCCGTTGAGAATCATGTTTCCAACCAAGTTTTTAAGCATGTCTTTTTACAAATCAGAATCTCAATTCCATATCTTCAGGACAACAGAAGGTTCATATTTTGGGCGGAGATACAAATTTCAACCCGATAACCCAGAAATGAAAGGTGAAAGAGATTAGTCCAAAGAAACGCTTCCTTCTATCCTATTCACTGGTCATCGTTTTGCCCGTACTTTTCTTTGGTGTAAGTCAGAGTTCACACATGGTGCAAGGTGGAGACTTCACAACAATTCAAGACGCGATAAACAAAGCGAGCCAGGGCGACACTGTTCGAGTCCCCGCCGGAATATACTTCGAGCATGTTGTGGTTAACAAAACGGTCATGCTCGTGGGGTCAGGGGCTGACACCGCGGTTGTTGATGGAAGCAACAGCGGCACCATTGTCACAGTGACCGCCGACAACGTCACAGTCAGCGGCTTCAAACTGCAAAACAGTGGTTACGGATGGACCATGCAAGGCGTTTACGCATACAAAGCCGATAATTGCATCATCACTGGCAACCATCTCTTCAATGTCTGTCACAACATAAGACTGAACTACTCTCGGAATTCACAGGTGCTTGGAAACACGATAGACAGTCCATCTGACGGTGGCGTCACAATGTACGGAATCAGGATAGAAAACTCGCTCAATTGCACGGCTGCGGAAAACAACGTTTCCGTTCGAGTTGGTGCAATCCACCTCGAGAATGCCACAGACTGCGTTGTCAGGAAGAATCGTCTTTTCAATAATGATCAAGGTATACGTCTCTACACGCCGTGCACAAAAAACTTGATAGTTGAGAACATGGTTTTTGACAACCGGTACGACGGTATGATTGCGGTGATGCCTGACAACACAGCCTTCACAGGCAACCGCATCGTTCACAACAGCTTCGTCAATAACACTAACCCGTTCATCGTACAGTTAGCAGGCACCCTCTGGGACGACGGCGTCGAAGGCAACTACTGGTCCCGTCACCAGAATTCGGATCTCAACGACGATGGAATCGCAGATTCGGCGTACGTTTTCGGAGTTGAACGTGACAATCATCCTCTGATGGGCCAATTCTCATCGTTTGCAGGCTACGTCGGTCAGTCTGTAAATGTGGTTTCCGATTCTGTCATCGAGGACTTCGCCTGCCTCGGGTCTAACATAACCATCATCATACACGTGTCCAACGCCACTGCCACCCAAAGAACTGGTTTCTGCAGGATCAAGATCCCTCATTCCTTGATGAACGAGACCTATTACGTAACTGTCGACGGTGAAACGCCTCCCTACGTAAACTACACCCTGCGCGATGACGGAAACAGCAGATGGATATACCTTCGCTATATGCTCACACGCCATGAGGTAGTGATAATCCCAGAGTACTCCTCGGCTTTGCTTCCAATAGCAGTTCTCACTGGTACGATGCTATGCATGGTTGCGACGGCAACTGGCGTGAGAAGGAGACTCCAGACTTAGAGAATGCCCATATCAGGCAATAGAACTTTTTTACAGTAAGCTTAAAAGGCACAGAACTGCTTAATACTATTCTGTTTCTAGCGAAAATCCATTCCCCTTCCGACAAAGAAGAGGAGATGTTGGTTTTTACTAGGAAAAGGAGAAAGGAGTAAAGAAAAATTGAAAATCTCTAGATTAGTTAGTCCACCGTTTCTATGTGCCTTGATATTCTTGAGCTTGATGACAAGCGCGTTTATTGCAGTGTCAAGAAATGGAGAATCCAATCCCTCTACAAACAAAATAATGGATCAGCTGCCATCTGGACAGAAGAACATGACCTTCACGTCGGGGACAACGCTGAACCTGACTTCAGGAACGTCAGTCACCTTCACTACAGGCAACTTCATGACCTTCACAACATTGCCGAACATGACAATCCAATTCATGCCTTTGGGCGATCCGACCGTCCAATACTGTTTTGTCGGTCAACTTCCTGGACCGCCCCCGCTATATCTGCAACCCTGCACTTGGTGGGAATGGCTCGACTCAACGGGACATCCGACGGGCTTTGAATTCCACGTTGACGAAGTGGGGTCTAACTGGTTCCACGTAGACCAAGTTTGGCCTCAGCCTTTCGCAGTGCCGCCTACATGGAATACGGCGCAGATGAAGATTGACTCGATAGACCCGTGTGACTACTTCTATGTCGAAGTGCCATCTGAATGGGGACCGGCGCCTTGCACGTGGTGGGAAGTACTTGATCCTCCAGAATGGACAGGCATGGAGTTTCACGTAGACTGGAGCAATGCAAGTTGCGAATTCCACGTGGACGAAGTGATTGGCGTTGTGAATCCAATAGTGCCTTGGCCGTACCATGTGGTTGCAGAACAGAAAATAACTGAGATAAAACCCTGCGATGTTTTCAAGGTGTCCGATCTTGCCGTGCCACCTGAGGAGTGTTCATGGTGGGAGATAGTGTATCCAAAAGCGTACTTTGGCTATGAATTCCATGTTGACACGAATTGGCCGCAAAACGGGTCCTTCCACGTTGACCAGGTGACTCCTGGACCGATAACCTTCCCGATACCGCCACCCTACCAGGTGATAGCTGAGAAGAAAATAAGTACCATAGGACCTTGTACAACTTTAAGAATCATTGACAATCCGAGCGGCCAAGTGCCCATGCAATGTGAATGGTACGAGATAACCTATCCAAGCGTTCTAAAAGGCTATGAGATCCATGTTGACTTTTCAGATGGAACCAATATTCACATGGACCAAGTGATGCCACAGCAATTGCCAACCTTCGTCACGTACCAGATAGGAGTCGAAAGAAAAATCGTGACCATCAATCCATGCGACACCTTCAAAATCGTCAGCCCAACCGGGTGGCATCCGGACATATGTTCATGGTGGAAGATAGTTGATCCTCCGGAATGGAGAGGTGTCAAGTTTCACGTTGACAGCTGGCTAGGAACGAACAATATCTACTCGTTCCACATCGACAGCATAGACATTCTACCGGCTGGACCCGCGATTCCACCATACGCTGTGACTGCGGAACCCTATGTTCCACCGCTTTATTGGAAACCAAGCTTTGCGGACTATGTCCCAAGCGGAATGCCCGACTTTGATGAAAGACAAGGGCAGACCTACGTATGGAAAGACCAGTTTGGTTCATGGAGCCATTGTGCGCCGACAGCTGTAGCAAACTCTCTGTGGTGGCTTGACTCGGAATTCGAGACGAATACGATACCGCCGCCGGCAGTAGTTGACAACTTCAAACTGGTGAGCTCGTACGCGACGATGCCGCCGTTCTGGGATGATCATGACCCGCGAAACGCTCCATTGTTCATCGAACACCTCGCTTACTTGATGGACACTGACGGAAGAAGAACTTTCGTCATTCACTCCGGAACAACCGTCAATGACACCCAAGCTGGATTATCACAGTATTTGTCGTGGACAGGAGTCAACCCGATTGGCGACGTTAACGGCGACGGCATGGTAAATCAGACAGACCTAAACCTAGTAAACGCAGCCTTTAATGCTGTGCCAGGCAGTCCAAACTGGAACATGGCTGCAGACATAGCGCCAGTAACAACCGGATGGCCTAACCGGATCAACGCGAACAACAAGATAGACATAACGGACGTCAACCTAGTTGCAGCCAACATGAACAAGACAGGCATGTTCTATGAACGTACCGTTGCAGCGCCGACCTTCCAGTTCATCGAGGAACAGATTGAAAAATGCGAGGACGTGGTTCTCACCCTGGGATTCTGGCAGTACAATCCAAGCACACAGCAATGGTACAGAGAAGGCGACCCCATAGGCCACGTAGTGACCGCTGCAGGTGTCAACTCCACAACGCTCAAACTAGCGATCAGCGACCCCAGCTTCGACGCATTTGAAACGGGCTTGATCTCACAGGGATACGTACCAGTACCGCATGCACATATGGCACCTGAACCTCCATACATCACGCATAACGATGCCAAATATGTTTCCCAAGACATCTACGACGTCATGTGGATTTCACCGCCAATGCCTCCATGCCCAGGAGGAAACTGGACACTGATAGGATACCCAGGCGCGCCGCAAGGCTTCATGACCGTCATAGAGAACGCGATTGTGACATCTCCTCAGGGAGTCCATGACGTCGCAGTCACAAACGTCAAAACATCCAAAGACGGTTGCGAACCAATGCCTTCAGTGCCAGGCGACTCGTCCGTGAAAGTGAACGTGACGGTGCTGAACAAAGGCGACTTCACTGAAACAGACATCAACGTCACGGTCTACGCCAACACAACTTCTGTTGCGTCACAAAACGTCACCCTATCAAGCGGAAACTCCATGACCATAACCTTCACTTGGAACACTACTGGCTTTGCCTATGGCAACTACACCGTAAGCGCTTACGCTTGGCCTGTTCCAGGCGAAACAAGCAAGGCGGACAACACCTACACCTATGGCTTGGTCCAGGTGACGATCATGGGTGACATCGACGACAACGGCAACGTTAATGTTTTGGACGCCATTGACCTTTCGAACTCGTTCGGCAAGAGCACAGGACAGACAGGCTTCAACCCCAACGCCGACTTCGACGACAACGGCGTAGTCAACATCCTGGACGCAATAACCCTCGCAAACAACTTCGGACAACACCAACCATAACCCACTCTCTCTGAAGCTGTAGTTCAGAACTACCGGAACAGCCTCTAACATCCCCCCCTTTTCTTTTGAATGCAAACTAGATCCCGGAAGCTTCAGAGAGGAACGCAAAAATGACCTCGTGGATAGATAATGTTCAAGTTGACAAGGTTGCCCTCAACTTCCACCTTCGGCTTCAGGGCATAAACTCGGGCCTGGTTATGGAAGAAAACTCTAGCTCTCAACCAAAAAACAGAAAAGGAGGGGATTTGCGGGAGACATCGCCATCCTAGATGACTTGTTTATGAAGGTTTCGATTACCTCCTTTTTCGACGAATTTTGACGCTGTCGCGTTCTGTCAGTATTCGGATACGTCCCCTCCTAGGTTTCAATGTATCATGAATATTTGGATCCAAATATGCCAACCTCCAATACTTTCTCAAGTTGATTCGTCCTGACGCAAAATTCATTGGAAAACTACCCTTCCTTAGGGATCATGAACTTGACTATGAGAAGACCGTTGCAAAAAGGACAGGATTTTCGCCCTTGTTTCAAGGGAGACATTCTCCTACAGCGAATACAGACCTGAATGCCTTGGATAACCTTTCCTCCAGACACCCGGCATTCGGCCTCCTGAGAGTGTTGGACTCTGTTTTCATTACTGAACTTCTTTTCAATGCCCAATTGAAGAACTGACGACATCCAGTCACATCCAACAATAAAGTCCAAGTAAGACCGAATTCTCTGTTTCCATGCGCGGCTCCTTCTTTGAACCTGTTAGACTATTAGAAGGTCGGGAACCTTAATGCTATGTTTCAGAACACCATTGTACTAAATCTAGTACGGTGGAAGTCTCACCCATGGAGGCTCTCTTCTAGGTATCCTGTGCCTAACGAAAAGGTAAACGATCATTGCGACTACGAAGCTGATCATAAGAACTGTAAAGTCCGAAAAGTAAGGGTTTGGCGTGCTCACACCGTAAGTGTAAGGTCCTTCAAGACGCCGCAACCCTTCGCCCAGAAAGAGACCAACTCCATCATTACGATTTTCTCTTGCCAATGGAGCAAGAGCAAGCAAGGGCGCTATGATTGCAAGAATTCCAAGAATAATGGCGGCTATGAAGTAAAGCAAAGATTTCTTCATCGCTCTCGCTTCCCTGGAAACTGAAGCAGGTTATGACTTTTAGTTCTACACTTTAGAACAGAATGTTCAGAACTCAAGCGGGTCTTGCCCTCCATAACCTATAGGTCTCAACCCAGAAAACAATCAGTGCAATGCCACCGAAGGTCACAGCGTAGAAGCTAGGCGCAATCTGCTCAACGACACACAGAGTTAAGTAAACGGTAAGCATGGTCGTAAACAATACTGAATAGAAAAGATATCGCGGTACAAAGAAACGTCCCATATGGGTGAAAAACCGCAGAATCCCAACTTTGACTTCTTCCTCAAGAACGTACTCACCTGTTCCCTTCTTATCGACAAGCCCTAGATCCTGCAGTTTCTGAAGATGATAAACTGCGATGCTTGGACTCGAAAAATTTAGCGCACGCTGAACTTCGCGAACTCCTACACTATGTGTGGATTGTTGAAGAAGATACCAGTAGACAAGAAGAGTCTTGCCCTTGAGTTCAGATTCCAAGAAAGCCAGATCGTATTCACGGGGCTTTTCCGACACGAAGATCTCCAAATACAGTCTATTAGCTGAAGTTCTTAAAAGACTAATCAAAAAACCATGGACATTTCCCTTTCTCGTGTTCAGGAAATTGCTTTTCTAGCTTTCGGAATCTTGTGTTCCTTGTTGTCGATAATTATTTTCATGCGGTGCACAATTTGCCAGATTTCATGATAGGTGTTATACAATGGTATGGGCGCTACACGAATCACATTCGGAGGACGAAAATCGGTTACCACACCTCTCGCTCTGAGAGCTTCACTGATTCTCATGCCATCTTCATGCTCAAGCGCTACATGCCCGCCCCTGCGCTTGGCTTCCCTAGGGGTCCCAATCTTGAAATTGTATGGAGCGCTACTGAGTACCTGATCCACGAGATAAATCAAGTAGGAGGTCATCTTCAGAGACTTCTCTCTGATCGCTTCGATTCCTGCTTCGAGAACAACGTCAAGTGCGCCATCAATGGGTGCAGAGCTAAGGATGGCAGGCGAAGAAATCTGCCATCCGCCCGCACTCTTGGCATGTTCAAAGTCAATGGACATGTTGAACTGCTTGTGTTTCACGTATCCAAACCAGCCCGCAAGCGCTGGTTCACGCTCAAAGTGGCGTTTGTTCAGGTATAGGAAAGCAGAACCGCCGGGACCGCCGTTCAGATATTTGTAGCTGCACCACAAAGCGAAATCCAAGTCCCACTTATCGAACTGATGAGGCACAACGCCGACAGAATGAGAACAATCAAACCCAATCGAGATTCCTCTCTCATGGGCTTCTTTTGCCAGATACTCCATGTCAAGCAACTGTCCACTTCTGTACAGGACCGAAGGAAGAAAGACCAAAGCAGTCTCTTCATCCATCAAATCGACAATCTTGTTTTCGTCCAAGTATCGGTTGTCCTCACTTGGAGCAAGGACTAGATTCTTGTAAGGGTCTTGCCCTCTGAGTTCTAATGCGCTTCGGAGGGCGTAGATATCGGTTGGAAAATTGAGTTCATCGGCAAGTATCTTCTTTCTCCGCTTTTCAGGACGATAGAATGTATGGACGAGTTGGTGTATGTTGATTGTCGTGGTTCCTGTCAGCACAACTTCATCTGGTTGGGCCCCCACCAGCTTTGAGCACTTGGCACCTAAATCTTCCGCTAAATAGAACCAAGGTTTCTTAGCCTCAAGCCAGCCCCTTATTGCCAGCGTACGCCATTCATCCAACACCAGGAGAACCGAGCGCTCGGCACTCTTAGAGAGAAGCCCAAGAGAATTGCCATCCATGTAAATCGTTCCATCAGGAATGTAGAATCTTCGACGAAAATGCGCAAGCGGGTCTTCCTTATCGAGTTTACGTGCAAAATCCCTACTTATCTCGAATTCGGACAACAATAGCCTTCCCTCTTTGCCAGTTAAGTCAAGACGTTCTAAGATTGCTCAATCCTATTATACTTTGCACGAAACCGTCGATAAAAGCTTCGCAAATTGAATTTCTGCCAGACTGCCGGTGAAATTGGGTCGAAAACCGCTGTAGTAAGCCAATTTTCGAAAAACGGCTGTGCTGCCGAGAGTTCAATTGTAGAAAAGTTTAAATAGGGTGTTTCGTTGAAGCATGTTGCTTTTACTGAGGGGAAATCAAAAGTTTGCAGAGATTAGGCTTAGTCCTACACCTTAGTCCAAGCCGAAACATGATAATGAAGGTTGAAAACATTCCGAGGATCGGCGAAACAGTCGTTGACGAAAACCTGAAACCTGTCGGAAGGGTTTTTGACATACTTGGCCCAGTATCCTCACCCTACGTGGCGATAAGACCTACAATCCACAATCCTGAGAAAATGGTGAATAAACCCGTCTATGTGATCCCCTCAAAGAGGAGAAAGGAGGAAAACAAGTATGGATGACAGCGATGAAGCACAGACAAATCAAGATTCTTCTTCACAGATACCGAAATCTGAACCTGCGAAAACCCAAACCTGCCCCGAATGCCACAGCGCAAGACTAATGCGCGATTACGAAAACGCTGAATTAGTGTGCATGAACTGCGGCTTCGTGCTTGCCGCAAAGATAGCTGACAGAGGACCTGAATGGAGAGCATTCGACGATGAACAGAGGACCAAGAGAACAAGAGTCGGCGCACCTTTGACCTACACTATTCATGACAAAGGCCTGTCCACAATGATTGACTGGCACGATAGAGACGTGTATGGCAAAAGCCTCTCGCCTGGACAGAAAGCGCAGGTTTACCGACTGAGAAAATGGCAGCGACGCATAAGGGTATCAGATGCAACGGAACGTAACTTGGCTTTTGCGTTGTCTGAAATCACGAAGATCGCCAACAACCTGAACCTTCCAAAAAGTATCCTTGAAACAGCCTCAGTCATTTACCGAAAAGCCGTGAAAGAACGGCTGATAAGAGGAAGATCGATTCAAGGCGTAACTGCAGCAGCCATATACCTAGCTTGCAGACAGTGTGGACTTGCAAGAACATTGGAAGAGATAGCTCAAGCATCAAGCGTCCCCAAGAAAGAAGTTGGACGCAGTTACCGTTTCCTGATTAGGGAACTGAACTATTCAATACCACCTTTGAAACCAAGTCAGTACATCACGAAATTCTCGAATCAACTAACGATGCAGGGAAAAGTTGAAGAAATCGCCCACAAAATCCTGGGAGCAGCAAAGGAACTCAAACTGACTTCAGGAAGAGGCCCCACAGGCATCGCGGCAGCAGCAAGCTACATTGCATCAGTGTTGACTGGAGAGAGAAAGACGCAGAGAGAAATAGCTGAGATAGCACAGGTAACTGAAGTCACCATTCGAAACCGCTACAAGGAACTTGTGGAACGATTAATGTTCCACATGACCATCTAACATACTCCATCCTTTTTTATTGGTGTCAGCAACCACTTCGCACTTTGGTTGCAAAACAGATTTTAGATCCGCCGACCCATAATTACATGAGGATAACGCTTGGTCAACTGCCCAAATTGTGGCTTCAACGTATCAACCCCAGTCAAGACTTGGCCTATTCCGTCACGCAAACCCCTGAAAGAAGGGGGAGAAGCCAAGCTTGCCGCCATTTTCGAATGCCCCAACTGCAAAGTCAGGTTCAGATCAGCTGTCGAGGCTGCAACGAAAACTCCAGAGACCGTAAACATTAAAGACATGGTAGGAAGAATTAAAGGTATCAAGGAAGAGCTCATGCAGACACTGACGAACCTCCGAGACAAAATAAGAACTTTGGAAACCGAAAGATCAAATCTCATGGTTGAAATTGAAAAACTGAGAAAAGTCGCTGAGTCAAGAGCCATTGCCCTTGAAAGCGAGGTAAGCATGCTGCGAGAAGAAGCCAAGTCTCTTAGGGATCTCTTAGGATACGTGGAAGAGGAGAAGTAGAAGAGCTTCTTTCAAGCGAGCAGGTATCTCTTATAGTATTCCTGTGCTAAAACCACTGCTTTTTCAGGATTTCTGAGAATGGGGTATTCTCGACCTAAAATCCTCTGTGCCTCACTGTAGTACTCGACAACGTTTTTCACGTTTCCCTCGTAGATTGCCAATCCTCCTGCAACTTCGTACCACATTCCAGCCTTCGCCTTATCTCCATCCTTTTCACTTTTCTTGGCATTTTCAACAGCTTGTTTCATCGGTGTCTCGATTTTTCTAGGGTCGAGAAACATTGTTTGGGTGAGGGCTTCGTAAGTCATTCTATCGTCTCCTGCAAGCTGTTCAAGCTCTGATATCTTTTCCGTTGGTTGACCAGTCTGCTTCTTTTCTCCTTTTCTTCTTCTGAATATTCTCGACAAATCAAGCCTCCCAGCTTTCACCACTTTCAATTTTCCAAGTATTATAAAAATAGTTAATCTTAAAGCTTTGTCTCTCTACAAGATAAGGTATGCCGTACAAGTTTACGTTTGACTTGTCAAAGATACCCCGTTTCGTGTTCACCGAGATAGCCAAAGCAAGTTATGAAAAGGGCATGCACAAGCAGGTTGGAAAGACAGCACAGGAGATTATAAGGAAATTCAAGATCCAAGAAGCAACAGGACTCAACTTGTACGATGCGGTGACCTTGCTCGAAGACATTATGGATGCACAAGCAAGAAACCTAATTGAAAGAGAAAAATTCGTTAAAACCAAAAAGAGAGCCCTTTTCCTGCCGCACTGCTCAAGAAAGTACATGGACAGCAGATGCAAATCAACATTCGACCCAAACATCCCTTCCTACGTGTGCGCCCACTGCTCATCAGACTGTCCTGTAGGGAAGGCCGACATTTTTGCCCAGAGAAAAGGGTATGATGTTTACATTCTACCCGGCGGTTCTTGCATCCCTAAGATTTTGAAATCAAAACACTATGAAGGCGTAGTTGGAGTTGCCTGCGGCGAAGAAGTAAAAGTTGGAGGAGACATTCTGAAAGCTATGAACGTTGTTGGACAGAACATTCCGCTGATAAAGAATGGATGCGCAAACACTGCTTTTAACATTGAGACATTGTACAATATTCTCTAAAGATCAGGAAGAGATGGGAAAACTACTTCACGATTACTCGTTTCTTCCAACGCAAGTTCTTGTTATGGCATTTTCTACATTTCGTCGCGGTGGCAGCGTTCCTTGCTCCACAGTCTCTGCAGATCTTCAGGTAAAGCCTGTGCTTCTGAGCTAAGGCCTTTTTGAATGGATCAAGTATTGGCATTTGTTTTTTACCACTTTTAAGTAGCTAAGACTGACACGGTTCAGTGTCAAATATACTTTCTGTCTCTATCGCCTTTCGGCGTGGAGGGCTTTTGCCAGCAGTTCGGGTATGTCGCCAGGCTTTTCAGCCACTTCTGCACCGGCTTTCTTGAAAGCTTCAATTTTGCTTTCAGCCGTTCCTGCTTTGCCCATTACTATTGCGCCTGCATGACCCATGCGTTTTCCTGGTGGAGCTGAACGCCCAGCGACAAAAGCCACGACGGGTTTCGGATAACTTTCTTTCGCGACATAGTCCGCCACGAGTTCTTCAAGATTCCCGCCTATTTCCCCTATCACAACGACAGCTTTGGTCTGCGCGTCCTTTTCAAACATTTTCAGTGCATCTATGAAGTTCAGTCCAGTTATGGGGTCTCCTCCTAGGCCGAGACACGTTGATTGACCAAGCTGCTTTTTTGTCAAACCTGCTGCTATCTCGTAAGTCAACGTTCCGCTTCTCGAAACCATTCCAATTCCGCCTGATTTGAAGATGTGTGAAGGCATGATACCAAGCTTGCATGCCCCAGGCGTTATTATGCCCGGGGTATTCGGACCGATTATCGATGCATTCTGTTGTTTCGCATACGCCATGACTTCGATTGCATCTTTTATTGGGATGTGCTCGGTTATTACCACAACCGTCTTTATTCCGTTTTCAAGAGCTTCAAAGGCTGCATCAGCAGCGAAAGGTGCAGGCACGAAGATTATCGAAGCGTTTGCGGAGCATTTCTCTTGAGCTTCGGCAACGGTATCGTAAACTGGGACGCCTTGGATCTCGGTTCCCCCTTTTCCAGAGGTGGTTGTTCCTGCAACTATTTTTGTCCCGTAATCGAGCATCAGTCTGGTGTGGAAGCTTCCTTGAGAGCCTGTTATTCCTTGGACAATTGTTCGCGTGCCATTGTCGATCATTATTCCCAAATTCTATCTGCCTCCTTGTTTAGACAATTCAACGGCGCGTTTAGCCGCTTCTTCCATGCTTTCCAACACGTGAATCCCTGCTTCTGTAAGAATTCGTTTTCCTTCTTCCTCGTTCGTGCCCACAAGTCTGATCACCATCGGCGCGGTTACTCCGACCTTCTTCTTTGCTTCAAGTATGCCTTTCGCAACTTCATCGCAGCGCGTGATGCCGCCGAGGATGTTTATGAACAGAGTTTTGACTCTTGGGTCTGAGAGAACTATCTTGAGGGCTAGAGCCGTTTTTTCTGAGGGGGCGCCGCCTCCTACATCTAGAAAGTTTGCGGGTTTTCCACCGTATAACTGGATCGTGTCTAATGTGGCCATTACTAGGCCCGCTCCGTTTCCGATGACGCCTATGTCTCCGTCAAGTCTGACGTATGCTAAATCATTGTTCATAGCTTCGAGTTCTTGAGGGCTGAGGTCGCTTTCGCCTTCAAGAAGCCTTTTCTTGTAGTCTTGATGTCTGAACAGTGCATTATCATCCAAGATAATTCGGGCGTCTGCCGCTGTAAATTTCCCGTCAATGGTTTCGACTAGAGGATTCATCTCAATCAGTTCAGCGTCGTTGTCCATCCCAGCAGCGTACAGTCTTTGAAGGACTCGTCCGAGCTCGGCAATCTGGTTGCCTCCGTACCCCATCTTTCTGGCGATCTCGCGAGTATGGAAAGAACGCAGACCAAGTTGAGGCTTTATCTCCGTTTTTATGACTTTTTCAGGGGTTTTCGAAGCAACTTCCTCAATGTCAACCCCGCCAACTGAAGAAGCAATTGCCACATAACAACGGTTAAACCTGTCAGTTGTTATGCCGAAGTATAGTTCTTTTTTCACTTGGATTTTCTCTTCGATCCACACGCTTTTGACAGGTAAACCCTTTATTTTCATGTTGAGAATTTTGTCCGCAACTTTTTCAGCCTCTTCAGCCGATTGGGCGAACAGAATGCCGCCTGCTTTTCCCCTTCCCGCCACCAATACTTGCGCCTTAACAGCAACAGGCAGTCTGAGTTTGGCGGCAATTTCGCGGGCCTGACCTGCACTTGTCGCCAATCCACCTTGAGGTATCGTAATCCCATGTTTCGAAAGAATATCTTTTGCTTCATATTCATAGAGCTTCAAACCATAACTCCCTCATCTTATTGCTTCTATCGTTACGTAGGATTTTGTGTCTTGTATACCGTCGATGGAAGACAGCCTTTTTAAAACTTCATCTAGTTTTTCTCCTTCCACCATGGCAAGTACATCGACGTCTCCCGCGATTCTGAAAGCTCTTTGAACTGTGAGTTCCTTGATCTTCTCGTATGCATGACTTCTCTTAAGCGGTGAAACCTTGATCAGTATGAAAGCAGGGGTCGAGGATATTCCAAGTGCACTTAGGCCCTGCTCTGTTACGTCTATGAAACCTCTGCCTGTACGTATATAGTTGAGATCACGAAGTCTTCTCAGGTGAACGTTCAACGCCTGCCTGCTTATCCCAAGCTGTTTTGCCAGCTCGTCTTGCTTCGAATGCAGGGTGTAAGTGCTTGTAGACTTCCCTTGTTCATACAGCGTCCGAAGCAGTTGCGATGACCGTCTCGTAAGTGTTTCCAAACCGTATTCCTCAACATTGTAGTTTGTTAAGTCAGAGTTTTACAATAGTAGGGCTCTTTTAAGTTTTGGGCAAGACACAAGCAAATTAGATGAAAGGCTGTTAGATTCGATATTTTGTCAACTGCAAATCGTAACCGTAACGTATTTATTTGCCGAGAAAGATGGTTATCGAGCCTACAGAAAAAACGAAAACTAGGAGTAAGGCGGTACAAAATGTCTGAAAGCAATGCAGTGTTGATCGGAATCAAGCCAGTAATGAACTATGTACTGGCATGCATAACCCTCTTTCACGGCGGAGCGAAGGAAGTAAGCGTTAAAGCGCGAGGGAGATCCATAAGCAGAGCAGTTGACGTCGTCGAAGTCGTCAGACGAAGATTCCTACCAGACGTTAAAGTCAAAAAAATCGGCATTGGAACACAGCAGATGGCACCTAGAGAAGAGGGTGGCTCGCCTTCAAACGTGAGCACAATCGAAATTTGGCTTGAACGTTAGACAGCGTTTCTGCCATTGACTCAATGCTCCGCCGCCCCTCCTTTGTTTGCGGAGGGCAGTTTTTAGTTGAAGATGGGGCTTTGCAGCTTCTGCCTGAAGAGCGGTATACTGTGCCAAAGGTGTTTAACTAAAGTAAAGTCTGGAGAAATAAGCGAACTTGACCTGAAAATTGCCCGTCTTCTAATGTCATTAGAGGAAAAGTATCCTTCTCTTCAAAATGTGTACTTCCACAAGGCCATTGACGCCGACGGAACTTTGGCCATAGTTGTGGGTCCGGGAGATGTGCCACGTCTCTTAGGCTATGGTGGAAAAATTGTTCGCGCCATAGGTGACGAGACAGGCAAGAACGTTCGTGTCTTAGAGCATGGCGCTGATGACAGAAAATTCTTGGAAGACTTGTTTGCGCCTATGAACATTATGACTATCAACACAATATGGCTTCCTGACGGAAGCATGGAAACGCGGGTAATCCTGCGGAGAAGACGTGGAGCACACGCGTCTTTCGATGTAAAGGCTTTAAAGGAGATTGCAAATAGAGTTCGCAACATGACGTTGCGAGTAGAATTCGCAGACTAGCCAGAGACGGTGAAAAGTTTCCATGAAATTGGATTCTATTGGCGATTGGCGCAGAACACATTTTTCAGCAGATGTGAAACCCGAGATTGACGGGCAAGAAGTCACACTTTTCGGTTGGGTTCAGGAAATTAGAGATCTCGGCGGAATTCGCTTCATAATATTGCAGGACAGAGAAGGCACGATTCAAGTCACTGTTCTGCGAAAAAAGGCTGGCAACGAAGTAGTATCGAAGTCGGATGTTTTGCAGAAAAGGTACAGCATTGGCGTGAAAGGAACAGTGAAGAAGACCCAGATGACGCCAAGAGGCGTCGAAGTCATTCCGAAGGAAATCAAGATTTTCAACACGGCTGAGCAGTTGCCAATAGACATTTGCGGAAGAACACCTGCGAATCTGGAAGTTTGCTTGGACTCAAGAGCGTTGGATCTGTGCTTGGAGAAGAACATAGCCATCTTCAAAATCCAACATAAAGCTGTGGAAGCAATTCGGGACTTCTTGTTCGAAAGAGGCTTCTTAGAAGTGCACACTCCACGCATAATTGCCTCAGCAACCGAAGGCGGCGCAGCACTTTTCCAACTGGACTATTTCGACAGGAAAGCGTACCTAGCCCAGAGCCCTCAACTCTTCAAAGAAGAGCTCGTCATGAGTCTCGAAAAAGTATTCGAAATCGGACCTTTCTTCAGGGCTGAAGAGTCCCACACACGCCATCACTTGAGCGAGTTTGTTTCGATAGACATTGAACAAGCCTTTGCCACTGCTGAAGATGTAATGCAGATCCTTGAACAGTTAATGCAGCATGTGTGCAAGACAGTGGCTGAAAGATGCAAAAGAGAGTTGCAGACGCTGAAACACACCGTGAAAGTGCCGGAAGTCCCATTCAAGCGACTGACATACTCTCAGCTTCTGGACGAACTGAAGCATGAAGACATAGAGATTCCATGGGGTGAAGATATACCTACCCCAGCGTTCAGAACCATTGGGAAACTTCATCCATACTTCTTCTTCCTAGTTGACTGGCCAACTGAATCTAAAGCATTCTACATAAAACCGCGAGATGACAAACCGGAAATATGCGAAGGTTTTGACTTGATGTGGCGATGGATGGAGCTTGTTTCGGGCGGCACAAGAATTGCCTCCAAAGAACTTCTAATAGAACGCTTGAAAGAGAAAGGTCTCAACCTGGAGTCCTTCAAGTACCATCTGGAAGCGTTTGACTATGGAATGCCACCGCACGCAGGCTGGGCAATTGGCCTAGAAAGGCTCACGATGATGCTCACAGGCAGGAAGAACATAAGAGAAGTCACGCTTTACCCTCGAGACAAGTTCAGGCTCACCCCGTGATCCCAGACTTTGTCATTGTTTCTGTAAAAATCAACATGGTTTTTAGCTAAAAATGTGCTAAAAACTGATAAATACCCCGTCCATTACTGCCCAGCCATGGGAGAAGAGTTAGGGATCGAATGCGGAGTATTTGCCGCAGCAAACTACGATAACCGACCCGTGTTCTCACACATATATTGGGGTTTGAGGGCCCAGAATCACAGAGGTCACCAATCACATGGTTTCCTCACCTATCTAGATGGACAATTCCACGTTCATAGAAGCCTTGACCTCGTGCCGAAGATAAAGACAAGCGCAATCCAAGAATGGTTTGGGCGCCTACCAGGCAACGTAGGCATTGGAAATGTAAGGTATACTACCTCAGGAAAATGCGATGAGAAATCACTTGTCAAAGGAACTCAACCTGTGACAGCATCAAAGAAGGGCCTCAAGCTTGCCGTATCGTTCAATGGCAATGTCGTGAACACGTTTCAGCTCAAAAAAGAAATATGCAGACAGTTTCCGCATTTTTCATACGAATGCGACTCGGACCTCATCTGCCACAAACTGTTGATCGAATTTCTGAAAGGCAAAGACACCGAGTCAGCTGTCAAAACTTGCATGAAAGAAATAGACGGAGCCTTCTCCGTTGCATGCATAAACCAAGACGGTGACTTCTTCGCCTTCAAAGACCCGCATGGAATAAGACCCCTATGCGCAGGGCACAGTCAGGATAATTCAACCTACGTGTTCTCCTCGGAAACCGCCAGCTTAGACATAAACGGTTTCATAAGAGATTTTGAGCTGGAGCCTGGAGAACTTGTAAAAGTCTCAAAAGACGGGTTTGAAAGAAAGAACCTCGCAGATAATGAAAGAAAGGCCTTCTGCGCTTTCGAGTTTGCATATTTTGCAAGACCAGACTCACGGTTTGACGACAAATATGTCTATGAGATTCGCGAGGAATTTGGAAGAAACCTTGTGAAGGAGAACCCAGACGTAGTTAGGGACGCGGATATAATTCTCTCCGTGCCTGAAACAGGCGACGACTCGGCTCTAGGAGTTCACTATGCCTCCGGACTCAGATGGGAAAGAGCATCACGCAGACACCGCTACGTAACTGAAAGAGCTTTCATCCTACTCAGCAAAGACCGGAGTCCAACCATAGACAGAAAAATAAACATCCTAGCTCCCAAGATCAAAGGAAAACGCATCATAGTAACCGAAGACAGCATCGTCAGAGGAGACACGACCAAAGTCATAGTTGAGAAGTTACGTAGAATGGGCGCCAAAAAAGTGTATGTGTTCGTAACTTTCCCACGCATAATCGGACCGTGCTTCTATGGAATAGACATGTCAACATACGGTCAACTCATAGGTTCAACACACAGCACCGAGGAAATAGCAGAAGCCATAGGAGCTGACACTGTGTGCTACCAATCGCTCAAAGGTTTAGTAAAGGCAACAGGATTCAAACAAAACGGACTGTGCACAGGGTGCATAACAGGCAAGTACCCAACACCGTTGGCGCAGAAGATTGCGGATGAAATGAAGAAGCGATTCACGCAGGGGTTTGAAGAGAAAGAAAGACTATATGAAATGGAAGAAGCAGTTCAGGAAGCCTCCTGCAATTCAAACTAGGTTTTCAGGGTTATTTCATTAGTATGGCTGGTCGACTATGGAAAAAGTAGGTATACTTGTAGTTTCATACGGTTCCCGAGAGGCAGCCATGGTAGATGCTTTCAACCGAAGTCGCGACTACAAGGTCCAACTCTATATTGCAGACAAACAACACAACCCTTTCAATACAGAAAGAGCCGCAAAACAGGTAGTAATACCTGACCTAAACATCGAAGAGATCTGCAGGTTTGCAGAAGCGAACAAAGACAGAATTGATTTTGGAATCGTTGGTCCAGAAAAGCCAATAATCGAGGGAATACGCGACCAAGTGGAAAAACGAACAGGCATACCGATGATTTGTCCAACCAAAGAGTATGCAATCGAAGAAAGCAAAGTTCAACAGCGACTATTATTCGACAGAATTGTCCCTGAAGTAAATCCCCGCTTCAAGATTTTCAATCCTAAAGACTACAAGAACCTTACCAAAGTCAAAAAAGAAGTGTACAAGTGGTTGGACGAACTGGATAACAAGGCTGTCGTCAAACCAGATAAGCCAGCAGCCGGGAAAGGGGTGGGTGTCTGGGGAGACCACTTCAAAACCCGCAAACAGCTTTTCGAACATTTCCTGTCAAACTATCAATACGGTTCGGTAATAATTGAGGAGAAAATTGAAGGCGAAGAATCAAGCTTTCAGGCTTTCTGCGATGGAAAGCATTTTGTGCCTTTACCAGATACAAGAGACTACAAACGCGCGTTTGACAACGATAGAGGACCCAACACCGGGGGCATGGGCTCCTACAAAGGTGCCGGCGACGTGCTGCCATTTTTGACTGAGGCAGACCGTGCGAAGGAAGTTAGAATCGTGAACAGAATCTTCCAGAAATGGAAAGGGAAAGACGACACGGCACTGAGGGGCATCCCATTATACGTTGCTTTCATGCATACTGGAAGAGAGTTGAAAATACTTGAAAACAACAGCCGCCCAGGAGATCCTGAGATAATCAACATATTGCCAGTTCTAAAAAACGATTTTGTTAACCTCTGCTTCAACATGATTGAAGGCAAACTAACCAAGATCGAACTAGTGAAGGCGGCAACTGTCGTCACCTACAAGGCTCCGCCGTCCTACGGTGGATACGATGAAGTTTTCCCAGCTGCATTTGATAAGAACGAAGTCGACAAACCTGTCGACCTATCGAAAGCATACGAATTGAAAAAGAGATACGGCAATGACATTCGAATATACCCCGCATCAATGGAGCAGCGCAACAATGAAACATTCGCACTGAAATCGAGAGCCGCATGCGCCGTAGGCATCGCGGACACAATTGAAGCAGCGAGACAGATTTCGCTTGAAGGGCTCAAAGCGATCAAAGGCGGGGCCCTGTGGTACAGAAATGACGTTGCATCAGAAACCCACATAAAGAAAAGCAGGAAGCACATGAAGAAATTGAGGCGCAAGCCGTGAGAAGGGTTTTCATCTCAGACTGTGAAGGACCCATCTCCAAAAACGACAATGCCTTCGAAATAATGGCACGCTTTGTGCCCCATGGCGACAAAATCTTCGCGGTAACAAGCAGATATGACGACGCCCTCGCGGATGTATTGAAGAAATCAGGCTATAAGGCCGGCGACACGCTGAAACTTGTCTTACCATTCCTCAAAGCTTACGACGTTACAGATGAAAAAATCAGAGATTTCTCTGCTCGAAACCTTGTTTTGATCACAAACATCAAGAACTCGCTTCGTCACATAAGCAATATTGCTACATCCTATATTGTCAGCACAAGTTATGAACACTACATCAGAGCTCTGTGTGAAGCCGTAGAATTTCCGTTCAAGAACACTTACTGCACAAGACTGAATCTAGATGAATACGACGTAACGCAGGAAGAAAAGGAGCAACTGAAAAAAATCGGTCATGAAATCGCACAAATGCCTGTTTTTGAAATTCCGCCTGAAGCAAGGAGCTTCAAGGACCTCTCAAAAAACGTGCGATCAACAATTGAGAAGCTGGACGAAATTTTCTGGGAGACCATAGATGAGATGCACGTAGGAAGAATTTATTCCGAAGTCAATCCCGTGGGCGGCAGTGAAAAAGCTGAGGCCATAAACGATGTTGTGCACAAGTTGAATGTGGCTTTGGCTGATGTCATGTATGTGGGTGACAGCATAACCGATGAGGAAGCCTTCAAGTTTGTAAAGGAAAATGGCGGTTTGGCTGTTTCATTCAATGGGAATCAATATGCTGTCAAAAACGCCGAGATCGCGCTGATATCCGCGGACAGCCTAGCTACTGCGATTATTGCTGAGGCTTTCATTAGATATGGAAAAGGTGAAACCCTAGATCTAGTGGCTAACTGGAGCGTTGAAACACTAGCCAAGAGTTCTGGGGATCAGGAATTGATTGACAATTTTCTCAAGCTGCATCCTCGCGAGTTGCCCAAAGTTAAAATAATTACAAAAGGAAATATGGAAAATCTGGCAAGAGAAAGCACCGAGTTTAGAAAGAAAGTTAGAGGAGAAACCGTTGGTAAGATGGGATGAGTTTGGTTAAGAAAGATTTGATTGAAGACACTTACGCAGAAGCCTTTGAGGGATTCTACTGCCGAGTCGCGGTCACGGCGCACGACCAGGAAACAGTCAGACAAGCTGCTGAAGACGCAACTGCCACCCCGTCAATAGTGATCGGCAGAGTCGAAGGCGGAATAGAAAAATGGCTAAGTGAAAGAGAAACGCCGGACAAGCGCAAAGGCGCGATTCTGCAGTTCTGGGGTGGGACTGATTCGAAAAAGCCATTCTCAGAAAGTTTGAAGAAGTTCGAAGTTGAGCTCTCGTATCGAATCCGTCAGGACATACTAGTGAAACCCTTCACCGCCGTCTTTGATGCATTGCCGAAGGCTGAAGGAAGAATGGATATGATGGAACGAGTGGGGCATTGCGGTGACGGCTACGAGTGGATAGAGAAGCGCTACGGCCGCGAAGTAATTGTTGTGCCAATAATGGTTCCGGACTTCATAATCGAACATTACATAGGCTACGCTCATGGAGTCATGGGTGCAAATTTCTGGGTAATGTGCAAAACCAAAGAAGCACTGAAAGAAGCTGGTGCAAAAGCCCTTACGGCAATACACGAAATCGACGGAGTAATAACCTCTTTTGACATTTGCTCTGCCGGGTCAAAGACTGAGACAAGATTTCCATGGATCGGACCCAGCACGAACCACGAATACTGCCCGTCTTTGAAGAAGAAACTGGTGAAGACATCAAAGGTGCCTGAAGGTGTCAACTATATCCCCGAAATTGTGATCAACGGCGTTTCAATGCAAGCCGTAAAGAAAGCTATGAAAGCAGGCATCGAAGCGGCCTTAACGGTCAAGGATGTGGCGAAAATCTCTGCAGGCAATTATGGCGGGAAACTGGGTGAATACAGAATTCAGTTGAAAGAGCTGTTTCGATGAGCAGGTTCGATGTCATAGGGTTTGGCGCTTTGAACGTTGACAAGCTCTTCAAAGTGAACAGAATAGCTGCTGCAGAGGAAGAAAGCTTTGTTGTGGATTATTCAGAGACATGCGGCGGTTCAGCCGCAAACACAGTGATAGGCTTGGCAAGGCTAGGCTGCAGAGTAGGCTTCATCGGCAAGGTTGGAGACGACGCTGAAGGCAGATTTTTGCTTGAAGATTTCAGGAAAGATAGCGTTGACACAAACGGAATTAAGGTTGTAAAAAGCGGCAGAAGTGGCAAAGCCATGGGTTTTGTCGACAAAGAAGGACAGCGCGCGTTATACATTGACCCAGGAGCAAATAGCACGATAAAGATTGACGAAGTAGACGTGAACTACGTTTCGAACACGAAGTTTTTGCATCTCACATCTTTCGTTGGAGAAGAATCATTTCAGACCCAAAAAAGACTTCTCGAAAGGCTTCACAAAGAAATCAAGGTGAGTTTTGACCCAGGAGCATTGTACGCCAGAGTTGGATTGGCAAAATTGAAGACCATAATTGACAGGACTTTTGTCATGATGCCAAATTCAGGCGAGCTTGAACTGTTAACTGGCAAGACGGACTATGAAACCGGTGCAAAGTCCCTGATTGAGAAGGGTGTGAACGTGCTGGCTGTAAAGCTTGGGAGCAAAGGATGCTATGTTACTGATGGAAGCGAAAGTCATCTGGTAGAGCCTCTTAAGGTTAAGGTTGTAGACACCACAGGTGCAGGTGACGCTTTTGATGCTGGTTTCCTTTACGGGCTACTCTCTGGCAAAGACCTGTATGAATGCGCAAAAATAGGCAATTGTGTCGCGTCAAGATGTATAATGGCTATGGGTGCAAGAACATCGCTGCCGAATCTAAAGGACCTTAAGAGTTACAAACTGGCTTGAAAGCAAAAGCTGACTTTTGGTTTAGCCTTTCTTTTCCAAATAGCTAACTAGACTTTCAAACATCAGTTTGCCGTCTCCGTACTCCGGCATTTCTACTTGCCTCGTCCAGTCTGGTTGTTGCCACCAGTAGAAGGCTCGTTCAGGATGGGGCATCAGGCCGAACACGGTTCCTTGAGGGTTGCATATACCTGCTATGTCGTAGAATGAACCGTTCGGATTTGTTGGAAAAATACCCTCTGCGTATTCGCCATCCTTGTTGCAGTAGCGGAAAACGAGTTGATCATTCTCGTACAGCCTCTCTAAGTAATGCTTCTCTTTTCCTTTAGCAAAGATGAATCTGCCCTCTCCGTGCGCAACGGGTACGTGAAGCACCTTTCCCTCCGGAATCTTCCACGTGAATGCACACTTTCCTCGGCTTTCATGCTTAAGACTGATCCATCTGCATTTGTAGCCTGGAGGATGATTGGTGGCCAAAGCGGCCTCTGGATACAGGCTGATGCCTTCAAAAGCTGGAAGCAGTCCTGCTTCAACAAGAACCTGAAAGCCGTTGCAGATGCCGAGGATTAGACGCTGTTCTTCTGCAAACTTTCTCAGCTCCTTTCCCAACTTGGCGACTGCCCACTTTGCCCAAATGACTCCTGCACGAACATAGTCTCCATACGAGAAACCGCCTGGAAAAACCAGCGCACTGTATTCTAGCATGTTTCGGCGCTTAACCAACTCGTTTACGTGCACAACTTCAGCTTGAACGCCCAGTTCCTTGAACGAACGGTTTGTTTCAGCATCACAGTTCGTTCCCTCTACACGCAAAACGCAGACTTTTATTTCCTCACGCTTCACAGTTCAAGCCCCCTTGCTGAGCGTTCGCTTCCAGCTAGCCATCAAATCATTAAGCGAAACGTCTACCACAACCTCATTATGCAATCCCTTGACGCATAGTCGAGGAGACCTCGTGACCTTGCCTATCTCTGCGAATTCCTTGCCTCTCATCAGAAGCTCGAAACGTTCTTTCGCCTTTCCGGAAACTTCTACGAGGAAACGGCTGTTTGACTCTGAGAATAACAGAATATCGTCACGGTTCAATTCTCCCGAGGGCACGTTGCTCAAATCAAACTCAATACCATATCCGCCTGCAAACGCCATCTCTGCAGCTGCAACACCCAAGCCACCTTCTGACAGGTCATGACATGCCTTCACCAGCCCAGAATCAATCGTTCCAGTGAGTGCTTTGAACGTCTTTGCTCCCTGGATTCCACGGACTCTCGGCACGGTCTTTCCAAGAAAGCCTTTCAGCTTGTAGTATTCCGATCCGCCAAGTTCCTTGAAGGTTTTTCCAACGATGTAGATTGAGTCGCTTGGGGTTTTTACATCCATAGACACTGTGGAACGGACATCTGGAACCAAGCCTAGCGCAGTTATCAAGAGTGTTGGAGTCACCGGTCCCAGCGGAGATTCGTTGTACAGACTGTCTTTTCCTGAGATGAACGGTGTTTCGTAAGCGATTGCGAAGTCATAACATGCTTCACATGCTTTCACCAGACTTCCAAGTCTTTCTGGTCGTTCAGGGTTTCCCCATGTGAAATTGTCGAGAAGGGCTATTCGTCTGCCCCCCACGGCGATGTTGTTTCTTATCGCTTCATCTATGACAGAGGCCGCCATCCAGTAAGTGTCGATTTTCCCATAGTTCGGGTTCATTCCGCACGAGATTGCTATGCCCTTCCAGGAATCGTTCAGGGGCTTCAGTACAGCTGCGTCGTTTGGTCCGCTGTTTTCTCCCTGCAGCGGCTTCAGCACGGTGTTTCCTTTCACTTCATGGTCATACGTGCGCACGACGCTTTCTTTGCTTGCAATGTTAGGTGAAGAAAGAAGCTGTAAGAGCGTTTCTGTGAGGCTTTGAGGGACAGGGAATTCTGGTTCTTCACCGTCGACCATCTCATACTTTGCAGTTTTCACAGTTTTTGGTGGTCCAAAGAGAAATGAAATATACATCGCTGCGACATCTTGGCCTTGGTATTTGAGTCTCAAGATCTTGTCTGATGTCAGTTTTCCAATTGCGGTGGCTTCGACCTCTTCCTTCCCAAAGATTGCCACAACACGCTCAAGATTTTCAGGAGACACAGTGAGTAACATTCTTTCCTGAGACTCTGAAACATAAATTTCCCAAGGAGCCAGTCCCGCATACTTGAGCGGAACTTTGTCAATATCGACCGTGGCGCCACATCCAGACTTGTTTGCTGTTTCGCCGACAGCGGAGGACAACCCTCCACCTCCCAAATCCGTTGTCGAGGACCCTAAACCTCGGTCGCGGATTTCGATCAGAGCTCTTTTCAGCTTCTCCTCCTCGATTGGGTTGGCAATCTGGACTGCGGGACGAGAGACTTCTTCAGACTTCTCTGTGAGTTCGGCAGACGCGAAAGTGACGCCGTGAATGCCATCACGTCCAGTTTTTCCGCCGGCTAGCACGATCACGTCGTTTGCCTTTGCGTTTTTCTTGAACTTGTTGAGCGGGAGCAGACCGATGCAACCGCAGTAAACGACGACGTTTCCTGTGTAGCTTTCGTCAAAGTATATCGCGCCGTTGACCGTTGGTATTCCCATGTTGTTTCCATAGCTTCCAATACCCGCGACAACGCCCATGTAAACATATTTTGGATGCTTGACTCCAAGAGGAAGCTCACTGTAATCGAAATCCAAGGGTCCGAAACCCAAGACGTCGGTACAGGCGATCGGATCTGCCCAGACCCCCAAGATGTCGCGTATCACGCCGCCTGTGCCCGTTGCTGCGCCTCCGAAGGGTTCTACTGCAGACGGATGATTGTGCGTTTCAACCTTGATTGCTACACCATAACCCTTGTCGAATTTGACTATGCCAGCGTTGTCTTCAAAAACAGAGAAACACCATCGGGGATTGATCTTTTCTACGGCCTTTGCAATGTAGGTCCTGAATAGGCTATCGATCTCTTTTCCATTGAACTCTATTTTGCCCTTGAAGGTTTTGTGGTAGCAGTGTTCTGACCACGTTTGGCCTATGGTCTGAAGCTCGACGTCGGTTGGATTTCGTTGTTTTTTTCCAAAGTATTCCCTAACAAACTTCATTTCTTCCAAGTTCAGGCCAATACCAAGTTCATTGCTTATTTCAAGAAGCTGTTCATCGTTAGCATCGTAAAGATCAACTTCAAAAAGTGAAAACAGAGCTTGCCTGCGGACATAGAGGCTCGAGGTCATCGTATTTCCTCGATTTTGATCGAGTAGTTGTCTTTGGTGGGGTTTGCCAAAAGCCGCTTGCACATTTCTTCAGCTTTTGCTTCAGCTTCCTTTTTTGATTGAGCTTGAATAATGACGTTATAGACCTTGCCCACGTTGACTGTTTCAACCTTGTAACCAAGTTCCTTCAAAAGTTGCGCCGTGGTTTCGCCTTCAGGGTCGCTGTGACCAGTTTTCAAGCTGACTTCAATTCTCAGGCGACATTTCATAGGCTAAAGTTGAGTCTAAATGAATTTAAACGCTTTTATCACCGTTAGAGCAAACTGCTAGTCTAGAATGATTTTCTTATTTTTATGCCGAATTCTGATTCCCTTGGCATCGGTAACATGACCTATCTGCTCAGGGCCTGCTCCTGCCTTCTCCAGAATGTCTAAGGCCTTTTCTTTGTCGGTTTTCGATGTGATTACTGCGAATCCCCACCCCATGTTGAACGTCCTAAACATCTCCTGGTCCGTTATGGGACTGCCAAGTTTGTCCGCGGCTTGCTGGATTAGATCGAATATTGGCTGCGGTTTGAAGTTGTCAAATTCAAAACCTATTCCTGGTGAAAATATGCTTAAACGCTCAAACTTTAGGTATGCATCGCCAGTGACATGCACAGCGCCTTTCACGTTTAGCGTCTCCGCAAGTTTGTGAAAAGGTTTGACGTAGATTCGCGTTGGCTCCAATGCCTCAAGCACTATTTCTCTGTTTAACCCGTCAGGAATTATATCGGGCTCGTATTGCCCGCCCCATCGTTTGAAAAGCGCTTTTCTTACGAGCGAGACACCGTTGCTGTGAATGCCTGAACTCCTCAAACCAATGATGGGGTCTCCAGGCTCTATGCCTGAACCGAAGATCACTTTTTCCTTGGCAACCTCACCTACCGAAGCGACAACTATGTCGAACCCCTTGCCCGGATTTAGTCCTTTTATCAGATCGGAGACGTCGCCGATTTCTCCGCCAGGAATTATACACTCAGACTCTTCGGCGCCTCTTAGAATGCCCTTGATCCATTCCTTGACCAACGTTCGATCAGAAACCTGTGCATGGATATTGTCTACGAGAGCAAGCGGTCTCGCGCCTGAACGTATGACATCATTGACTGCCATTGCCACACCATCGACTCCGATGGTATCGTATTTTCCGGCTAATTGGGCAATGAGCACTTTGGTGCCGACCCCCTCAATGGCCAGGTCTAAATAGCGATCATGGCATGGGAATATTTTGCCATATGGAAGCTCGACAACTTTGCCATAGCGACTGTAGCTGTAAGTCTGCTTCAGGGTTTGCAGGGCCTTTTTGGATTCGACTCTAAGGTCTCTGTCGACTCCAGCTTCAGAATAGGTGAGTTTTCGAGTCAACTCAAGCTCATCTCGCTTTAAGTCTAGCGGATTTTCCGCTTATAAAATAATGGTTAATCATGCAAGCTAATCTAGAGGTTTCTGGCAGACCGTTACATTTCAGACTTATCCATAACTCAGAATTCCAGAAACACCGTCCGTGCTTGGGACATTCAGACAAAAGCGGCTCTGGCGCATCTTACCCGTGTCGCAGTACGGGTTCATACACAAAAGTCGGGCGCTTGTTTCCGATTTCAGCAGCCAGAAGCATACTCAACAACACATAATACTGCCGCAGAAATGCCAGTCCCCTTTCACTTGCTCGGTAGAAGGGCCTTCCTTCCACCGCATGTTGGTCGATGAAACTCATTTCGATGAGAGAGTTGAGGAACTTGTTAGCTTGGCCGCAGTTGATGCTTGCATGTTTCATGATGGAGAATTTGGCTTGCCCCCCATCCTTGACGGCCTCAACAATGAGCGCTATGATTTCAAAGTGACTTCTGTACTTCTTCCCCAATGGAAATCCGCATAGGAGATATTTCTTCTGCAGAGGTAAGTATGACAAGTCACGGTCAACAATATAGTTCTCCATCTTGCAAAGCCCCATTATAGATAGCGCCGTTTAATGACTTAAGGAATTTTTCTGTAGACTTCGTTGAAAAGGCAGATACTTCAGTTGAAAGAATTGAATCTGAATATTGATTCATGCGACAAATTTATTATATGGTCAATTGACACTATTGAATTGAGGTAATAGCAGGTTGTCTGCGCGCCGACTCTCCCCCATTGAAATCAGATTTCTCGAAGATGCGGCTAGGGCAGACTTTGTCAATTGCAGCATACGGCTCAGAGAAGGAGAATACCAATACAACCTCGTCAATGCGATCGCAGAATTCCAATTGGACTTGATGTTCCCTGATGTCAAAGACTTGACAAGGAAGAAGTGGGGAGAAGAAAAAGCCAATGACCTTCAGTTCGTTCGCAAGATCCAGACTATCCTGAAAAAGATGGAGAAGAGCAACATTGTTAGGATTTTGCCGAAGAAGAATCCGTGGCAGCTTCAAAGGTATGCACTTTCCAGTTTCAAGTTTCAAGATAGTGACAAAAACAGTGTCGTTCTTGCCACGGACGAACAGTTTAAGCAGATGCAGGAGCTGCTTCGTTTCACTCTGACTGAACAAGAAACTGGCAAGAGAAACTATGCCGCAGTCTTAACGCTGATGTTTTTTGCGGTTTTGTCATACGCCGTGGTTGTCTGGTCTCTTGTACAACCAATGATCAATTCAGGCGTTTTCATCATCGCATTATCTGTTTCAGTCATGTGCTCACTAGCACTAGGAAGAATGTTTGCACAATGATGATTTCAAACACTAGCTTAATGTTTAATAGCTCCATGTAGTAGAGGGGAAAATGTGATGAGTTTGAAAAAATGTATTTCGACCATTCCGATTGTCCTGTCTTTGTTGTTTGCGTTCTCATTTGTTAGGTGCGTGTCGTCTTCGGACGGCACTAATGTAATCATTCATGTTCACGACTACTCGTCCATTCAGCAAGCAATAGACAACGCAAGTGTGGGCGCCACAATTCTCGTGGAAGCCGGAACCTATCATGAACATATCAACATCGACAAGAGCATATCGCTCGTCGGTGAAGACAGAGAGACAACGATCATTGACGGGGTCGATTCTTCAAACGTGATTTCAATAACAGGCAACGAGGTAACTATTGAAAGTCTGACGATCACGAAAAGCATCGTTCGCCCATATGACAGCGGAATAAGTGGAGTCAGCATTAGAGGAATCGTTGTGAACAACGCCAAGATTACAAACACATATTATGGAATTGATCTGGTTTATTGCACAGACAGTGCCTTCTCAGGCAATATTATCACAAACCAAACCAACGGGGTCTTACTTCTCGGTTCAAACAACAACGTTTTCTCCAACAATGTCATCTTAGGCAACTATGGGGGGATCAGTCTTTTCATCTCGAGCAATAACGGGTTCTTTGGAAACACGTTGTCAAACAATGGAGAAGGGGTTTCCATTATTGAGCCGAGCAGTAGAAACTACTTTTTCCACAACAACTTCGGGGACTCCATCTACCTATCAGGAGCGACAGCGAACTTTTGGGACCGAGGTGGTGAGGGAAACTACTGGCTTTCCTACAATTTCACGGGACAGGACACGAACGGTGATGGGATTGGAAATGAACCTTTCGTTCTAGATGAAAACAACCAAGACGATGACCCTCTGATGGGAGTCTTCGCCGAGTTTGACATCGCTTCCGGAAACGAAACCTACCGCATCAACCTTATCAGCAATTCAACGATCTCAGACTTCAGATTTGGAACCGGAAGAGAAACGGGCAACAAGATGTTCACATTCAACGCAGAAGGTCAGAATAACACATCTGGTTTTTGCAGGATGATGATTCCGAGGTCATTGATGGACTACCCATATACTGTGGTAGACAATGAGGGGGAAGTTACTCCCTCTTTGCTGGCCATTTCAGACACGATGAATGTTTACCTATATTTCGCGTACCCTCATGGAAATCAGAGCATCACTGTCGTATCTCTGAAATACATGCAGTTCTACAATGAATTGCTCGACAAATACACCAAGCTTCAAGCAGACCTCGACAGTCTAAACGCTACGTATCAAGGTCTTCTGGCCAATTACAACACAACGCTGCAAACTTTGTTTAACAGCTTCAGCATGCTTCTTGGAAACTTCACTCAACTTCAAAACAGCTATTGGGCTTTGAACTCTTCTCTGCAGAACAATTTGAAGGATCAGTCTGACAGCATGCAAAACATGCGCAACCTTACTTACATCCTAGCCGCCACGACAGCGGCCTTTCTGATAACTACTGCCTACCTGTCTGCACGTGCTAACGCAACCAAGAAGAAAAAAACCCACGTTGCCGAAGAACAGTAATAGACAGGTTTTCAACACATAGAAGCAGCAGAGTAAGGGATAAAAGTCTAACCACTTTATGTGTTTCTGCCAAGTTCTCGTGAACAAGCGGTCGTAGTCTAGCCTGGCTAGGACATCGGCCTCCCACGCCGACGACCCGGGTTCAAATCCCGGCGACCGCATTCTATTTCATCTAAAGCACCTTGATTTGGGCTCTGTTCACCGTTACGGAATTCCATAATGCCATTACATTCCTTCATAACGTCACCTAGCAATGGCAACTCTCCGCTTAGAGCCTCAACCTTGGCTTTCATACGATTGTGAAGAACTCTACGATAATTCGCATCAAAACTCTCCAGGGAAGTCAAATACTGAAGCTCGATTTTACTTAGCATGTCTCTTTTCACCTTGAGAATAGCTTAAGCTCTGCGATATTTAACTCATTGGAGTTCTTGATAGCTTTCTTAGAAATCTCTCTTTCAGCACTTTCGCAATGGTCTCGACTGTTGGGCAGTGAGATATCAGTTTGAAGGTAGAGTAATTGGCCGCTTGAAAGGGACAACATCCCAGGCTTTGTTATACCGATCTTTCACTCGGACAAAGCTTACGATTGTCGATAGAAGATTATTCCAGAATGCTTATAATGATCTCGGCGCAACTTGTTATCTCATTGGAGAGAAGGAGAGATGGCTAAGAGACTAACGGTGACGTGCTTGGTGATTCTTTTGGTCTCTTTCATCCTTGTGGTCGCAGTGCCTGCTGGCAAAGCGGAGACCCCGCCCGCAAAAGTGTATGTTGACCCTCTAAAGGTCGAAGACGTAGCATTGGTTCCAAACACGAAATTCAACGTATCTGTCAGGATTGATGACATCCCAGCAAGCCCCGGCCTCGCCGGCGTCCAGTTCAGGCTTACCTGGGACCCGAACCTTCTAAACTGCACGCGCATTCAGGAGATACTGTTTCACTCGGTGACACCGGAAGATTCTTGGAGCAACATCTGGTCCATCCAGTTAAAATACAACAACACTGGCGGCTACGCAGACTACGCGCAGACATGGCAGGACATAGCAACGGGAATAGCCGACGGCTACGCGCCGATATCCGGAAACCAAATAGTTGCCAACCTCACGTTCAATGTAAGAGCCGTGGGGAAGTGCGCCCTGCACTTTGACCCTTCTAACACTTTGCTAGGTGACCCTCAGGTCCCTAGTCACCCCATACCACAGCAGCTCGCTGATGGATTCTTCAGCAACCTTCCTCCACCTCCAGCTCCGAAAGCCGCTCTGCTCTATGTTGACCCTGCAAAGATAGTCGACCCTAACCTCACCCCCAGTCACAACTTTACAATAAACATCAACATCATAAACGCCTCAGATCTAGCCGGTCTAGAATTCAAACTCGGTTTCAACGCCAGTGCGCTGCACGCAAACTCTGTAGCAAGTGGTGGCTTTATCCCCAATTCAGTCACGCCGGCCACCCAAATAGACAACACAGCAGGGTTCATAAGGTTCAATGTGTCTTTGTCAACGCCGCTGAGCGGTGACGGCAACGTAACGGTGGTGCAGTTCCATGTGGAAGCGGATAACGTGCGGAACTCGACACTTCACCTGTATGACGTGAAACTTATCAATAGTACTGGTCAAACGTTGCCCTTCAGCACTGTTGATGGAAGCTTCAGTAACGCGCGCATGATCCTTGGAGACCTGAATGGAGACGGGATTGTTAATCTCAAAGACGCGATGTCGGCTGCTAATGCTTTTGGGTCCTCTACTGGAGACCCGAACTGGAATCCAGACGCCGACTTGGACGGCAACGGTAAGATTAACATCATTGACTTGATACTGCTCGCTACCAACTTCGGACGCACAGCATAGCTCTAATCCTCTTTTTCAATTCTAACCTTGAACATTTTCTCGCTGTATACGCGCGCGCTAAGGTCGAAACCTTCATAAACAAGAACTGTTGATTAGACTGTGCATTTGAAGGGTGAGGCTTATGTCCAAACCATTCTACGTTAAGTTTGAAGTCTCGAAGGAACTTGCAGATGCGGCCTATGAAGCCCTGCAAATAGCTGCAAAGACAGGTTCAGTAAGAAAAGGAACAAACGAAACAACGAAAGCCATCGAAAGAGCCCAAGCCAAGCTTGTCGTAATGGCAGAAGATGTGGAACCGCCAGAAGTTGTTGCACATTTGCCGCTTCTGTGTGAAGAAAGAAAGATTCCATACATATACGTTCCAAGCAAGGAAAAGATAGGCACAGCAATAGGCATCGACGTTCCCGCAGGCGCAGCATGCATCGTCAAGGAAGGAGACGCTACAGGATTAGTCAAGGAAATAGTTGCAAGAATTGAGCAGGCCAAACGAGGAGCCCAGTGATGAGCAGAGAAGCCAGAGAATCTGAGCAGTCAGTACTTACACCGGCCGAAGTCATTCAAGTAATCGGCCGCACAGGCGTGACAGGCGAAATCAGCCAAGTCAGAGTCCGCATTCTCGAAGGAAAAGACAAGGGGCGCATCATCTCACGCAACGTGAAAGGCCCGGTCCGAGCACAAGACATTCTCATGCTCAGAGAAACTGAAAGAGAAGCAAAGAAAATCAACAGATAAGCCAAAGCGAAGACTGAAAGGAGACACCGACAATGCCCAGACCAAGGAAATGTTCATTCTGCGGCAGCGAATTCCCAGCCGGCACTGGAATGATGTACATCAAAAACGACGGATCAATCTTATGGTTCTGCTCAAGCAAATGCAGAAAAAGTTCCTTAAATTTTGGAAGGGACCCGAGAAAACTCAAATGGACAACCTACTTCGGCAAAGAAGAAAAAGGAAAAGCGTAACATCCAGCCTTCTACCAAAAAATCCATTGGTTTTTCTATTCCAGTCACGTTTCTTCATCACAATTCGATACAACTACTTAGGTAGCGGGGAGTAGATTTGAACTACTGATCTCTGGGTTATGAGCCCAGCGGGTTAATCCTGGCTACCCCACCCCGCTGTGTCACGTTAACAACCTAAGTGGATATTCTTTCGGAAGTTAACAGCACATCTTAACAGAAGTTGGTTAGATTAAGGTTTCGATACTGCATGATCTTGACCAAGAATCAAGAGTTGATCTTCATAATGGATATTTTCCTGCATCTACACAGGAATAGACAGTTCAGTGATAAACTTGGGAAACGCCCGTCTTCTAGAGAAAAGAGTAGTGACTCTTGGCGCGATCGCAATAATCATAGCCCTGAGTCTGAATCCAAAACTGGACGTTTACGCCCAATCCACGGAATACGAGAGATTCGTGCACACATACATGAACTCGGAAACCGCGGGAAATGTGACTTATTTAGAAAAACCCGTTTTCCCAGTGCTTCTGCATGATTTCCAAGTCCCAATAGGCCAGAACTGGAGCATCGTTGCTCCGCTTGCGGCGAACCATTCTTACCACGTATACTGTTACGGCAAATGGGTAGACAACAGTTCAACACCAAAAACAGACTATGATATCTACGTCTACAACAGTCTTGGAGAATTGGAGAGTTATCACACCGAAGCCGCTGGGCTTCCAGAACATCTAGGAACAACTGTTGATGACGCCTTTTTTGCTCCCAAACACACTGGCAACTACACATTTGTCTTACGGAACGATCCTCGAGAAAGCAAAGGGACTCAAGAAGCAACATTCATGATAATCGAAGACGTTGAATGCAACGTTTGGCAAGAACATTATGTCGAAGGAAAAGACAACAACGACCTGCCTGTTTTAAACACAAGTTGGGCCTATGAGTTCGTCACTGAAAGCCAACACGTTGAAGTTTACATCAAGGTTCCTAAAACACTGGATATGTATGAAGCTCGACTTTACCTCATGTTCGACCCGACCTCGGTACACAGGTCAATCTTGAACGGTGTTCCATTAGCCTGGGAGGTAGGACTCTATGGCAATCGAAGCAGCACGAACAATCTAGTCGGGGGTTATAACTTGGAAAGCAAAGAATATCGCGGTGTGGCCTACGCAAGCTGTGAATTCTATGGGCAAGATATGTTTCTAAACTTCACTTCGCCTTTCCCTGGAAAGAATCTATACCACTTGGTTTTCATAGGCGAAGTGGGCTCAGGCATGATAGATTTCTTGGTGAAAACGAAATTTAACAACGCGAGTCTGAAACCTTCGATCGTTCCGGGAAGAGTCTACCCGAATGATAATGCGACCATTGAGTACGTGTCAAATTCCTCGGTTCTGGAGAACGCGACTCTAGCGTATTCCGCTGATTCTTGGAGGAGCGCAAACGTCACGGATATGGAAGTCTCCAACAGAACCTGCAGAGCAGTCATTCCCGGCCAAGTCGCAGGCACGTCAGTCAGCTATGTGGTAAGAGCTTATGATTTTCTGGAAAACACTCTCATCGTCAACGGGAGCTACTTAGTGAAGTATGATTCGATACTCAACTTGACCCAAGTTCCCACTGACGCAAGACCCGGTGAAAACATGACTGTCATAGGATCATTTGCTCCCAGAATCGAGGGCATATCCATCACGGTTTATCTTTCTTCAGGTAATGAAAGCAAGGAAACAGTTTGTTACACGCTGGAAGATGGTACATTCAGAGCGGAACTTGCGCCTGAGACTGCTGGAACATGGGTAGTTTATGCAGGATTTAACGGGAGCAGTTCCATCAGCGAAAGCGAAAGCCCCATTGTGACTGTCCAGGTTGAGGAGCCTATGCTTGCAAAATACTCCTACTACATATTTGGCGCGGTGGGCGCGGTAATTGCAATCGGCATAGGGCTCTTTGTCAGGAAATCAAGAGCCTAGGAATATTGAACAATAAGAGATTGCCGTTGCGATGCCCGCCTTAGTGAGACGGACACAAGAAAACCCCACTCTCTTCTAATCCATCTTGACGCTAAGTAGTTCGCATATTGATTTTGAATTCATTAAGACTATAAACTCAAGATTTGATTCTATCTCAAGAAAAGACGTAACGTCAGAAAGTGTGCACTCGCAGATATCTGTCGAGAAGACTTCGCAAAAAATTGGAGGTATAGTAATTGTCAACAACCTTGGAGAAGAAACCTGTAGCTGTAATCTCAGCTTCCGTCCAAGCGAAAGCGTTGAACGCTGAATCAGTCACAACCATCGCTACAAATTTTCTCAAGAGAATCGGAAATAAGGGTGGGTTGAAGCCTAAGAGGGTTTCGTTGGAGGAAGGTATCTATACAGTCGAGGTGGAAATGAAAAAGTTCTCTGCAGTTGTTCGCGTTGACTCTGAAACGCATGAAATAAAGGGATACGAGATTCAGCCTAAGAGCGAAGAGGCCTCCTCTTTTTCAATCTCTCCCAAAGCAATCGTAATGATGATTGGGCTGTCTGCAGTCGTTCATATTGCTTTGAATTTTGCGCTCAAAATGTTTGGGCTTTAGGCCGTTTCTCTCAGCCTTTGCAAACCACGTTTCTTTTCGGGCATGCAGCGTCCTGCTTCATTAGAATAAGTAATAGTTGTCTTTAACTTTGCGTGCTTGCCAGCTTTTCGGCTAAGTCAACCACTCTATTTTCATCTTGTTCTGGTGGGTGTTGAAGTGTTTCGTATATGCGTAACGTTTGTTTTGCAGCTTCTTCCCAGGTGAAGTATTGCAGCACTCTCTTTCTGCCGTTCTGTCCCCATTTCTTAGCTCGTTCAGGATCGGATAGAGTTTCTTTGATTCCCCATGCAATATCTGAAGGGTTGCCGCCGTTTACGTGGACACCATTCTGATCTGGTCCCCATGGCACAACTTGTTCTCTGAACCCGACTACTCCTTGAGCTCCGACGACTATCGGCTTTTCCATTGACATGGCTTCTAGGCTTACTATTCCGAAAGGCTCGTATGTGGAGGGGAAGATGCAGATGTCTGCTGCTGCGTAGTGTAGAATTCGCTCTTTTTCGGGTACGAACTCAAATCTACACGCGACTTTTTGGCTTATCCCAAGTCTGTTTGCGGTTTCAATTATGTCGTTCTGCTGTTCGCCTTTTCCTAGAATCACAAGTTTAGTGTCTGGGTATTCTTCCAATACCGTCGGCATGGCTTGAACTAGGTTTGTGACGCCTTTGACCCATGTGAGTCTTCCGCAGAACAAGATCATTTTTTCGTTCGGTTTCATCCCGTACCGGTTGCGTACTGCTTCTACCTCGTCGGGTTTGCAGTTTTGTATGTCGTAGCGATCAGGATCAACCCCGTTCCAGACCACGCTTATCTTTGATTTTGACCATCCATGTCTGATCAGGTCTTCGTGCATTGCATGGCTTACAGTTACTATTTTGTCTACTTTTTGAGATGTCGCCCATTCAAGGTGGGAGACAACTTCTGAACCTGGTCCCCCGGCTCTTCCCCATTCGGTGCTGTGGACGTGAAAAGCAACCGGGGTTTTTGTTTCGTTCTTAACCATGATTCCTGCTATGCTGCTTAACCAGTCGTGTACACAGACCACGTCGTAGTTGCAACCTTCCTTTTTCAACATGCTGTTTATGAATTTTGTCGCACTTAGAATATTGTAGATGAATATGTCGTTGAACATTCGGATGTTTGTGCCCCATCTTTTCAAGTCGTCGATGACAAACATAGGTAAGACGTTGCTTGCATCTGCAATCAAAGGCCTGTGGACTTCGACACCTTTCATGATTTCCCTGGTCTTCAGGTTTCCGGGGTTGAGGGTGAAAACTGTTACGTCGTTGCCCATTGAAACGAATTCACGTGTTATGTAATCTGCGTACGTGCCTAAGCCGCCGACGAGGGCCGGCGGGTATTCCCAAACAAAGAAACCAATTCTCAATTAGAAACACCACTCTGTTTTCGGTTTGGATTGAGGGATAATATACGCGCTTTTATCAAAATAGATCCCTTTTGTTAGAAATTAGTGCGATGGAGAATAGATAAATAGGTTATGAATTCGCGATTCGAATCTACCCTGTGGTTTTGTACTCTCTTTATTTTGGGAATGAAGTTCGTGTAGATTAACGCCAGTAGCAAATTATGAGAAGGGGTCAAGTAATACTTCATTTTGCCTTATTTGCATTTTCAGTGGTTGTGGCGGTAGTTGCTGGTGTTTCAGGGGTCTGTGATGGTTGCGTCGTTTTCTCTTGCATAGGTGGTGGAGTCGCTGTTTCACCGCTTTCAGGAAGGATCTGTATTTTTTCCTGCATTGGATGTAACAGGTCAGGGGGGGGATAAGGCGTGTTTAAGACTGAGGAAAGCAGGTAAATGGAATTGAACACATGCTGATAGACTGTGAAGAGTATCTGGGGAATTTTCGTTTTGGGATTTATTTCTAATCTCTTGTTTATGTCCTGCATATTGCCTTCCAGTATGATTGCGCCGGTGGTTGAGTATTTCGCAATGTTGGGTTTTGTCTCGAGTAAAAGGCTGAAGGATAATGTGACGGTTGAACTGGTTTTTTTCTCTTCTTCAAGTTTAGCGTTAACGTTGAAGAAGACTTCTTCTGTCGGCGTGTTTTCGCCCATTCTTTCCGCTTGGAGGCTATCTATGCGTATGGATACGGTTACTCCTGAGACAGAATATTTGGGGGAAATGGGCGATTCCTCTGGGCTTCTTTATCATCTTGTATTTAACCTCTTAAATATTGTTTTGTTGTTTTGTGCGTAATTGGTGTGACAATCACTGCTTAGCCGGTCTCTGTTCACCGGTTTATGCCAATGACTGTAATGTCAGTTTCAAACTTGTAGTTTTGACCGGCCTGTGAACTGTCTCTGGTGCGCAAGACAAGTTTTTCGGGCACATCGTCCTTGATGTAGACTATGTAATCAACGTTTTTTCCGAGGCCTATTCGTTCAAGTTGTTGAAGGGTCGTTTTGAACTTTTCTAGTCCTTGTATCTTTTTGTTGATTTCTTCGATTGCTTCGAAGAGGATTTCTGCTTCTCCCTGTTCAGTTGAACATAGCAAGAGGTCTCCAGACTGAACCCAGCAGGAAGACTCATTTTTCTTTGATTTTCCTTCCCCTTTCTTCTTTGCAGACCGCCCAGCTTCCGCGATTTTTTTCGGTGGACCGCGCATGTTTTTTTGCATTGCCGCTGATTTTTGAACCCATCCTTCATTCTTGCGAGTTTCCTCGCAGCTTCGAAGCAAAGAGCCTAGCCATTCGCTGTAGTCTTCAGACAGAGCCTTGTATTGGTTAATCTGATCCATTAAGCTGTCGCTCATTTCCTTCATTGAGTAGAACGTGCGAATTTCTGTTCCCATCATAGATCACCCTGTTTCTTAACCACTGTTTGATGGGTCTGTCTTTCTCAAACAAACCCTTTGCTCTACTGTTTCTGGTCAGAGAATTGGGATCCGGCGAATAAGAGAATTTGTGTATCATATTTGCTACATACTAATTGGATCACTGAATTCTTGGTGGACTTGCTGGTAAAAGAACCAGAATGTGCGCTGATGCTTTGCTGATGGAAAACTGAGGATCTTGATACTAGAGCGCTCAAGTGGTTGCCTTTGAGAATGCTCTTGACATCTTCTGAATTTCTTTGGTGATCGCTGATAGAAACTTCATTCGTCCCTCAATTTTCTCTCTGCGGGCGCTGAAGATCTGCTTGAGTTTTGGCAGGACGTCTTCTAGAACGCTGGTCATCAGGTCGCGGTTTTCTTCTTCGAGCAGGTTTTTCAGGGCCATGCGTCCATCGCGGTACTGGATTATGAGTTGGCCTGTTGGATCTATGCTTGCGCGGGCAACATCGCCCATTTCGTCTGGGAGCACTTCGGTTGAGACCTGTATGGTTGTTGCTAGCGGTTGTATAAGCTTCAATAATGATTCAAAGAACTCGTTGACGAGCGTCTCCTCTTCAGAGGTTAGTTCACAAATCTGACCTATGTCGTCTTGTACGCTTTTCAGTGAATCAATAAGTTCTTCGATTGTCATTTGAGCCTGTTTGCTCTGTTTTGGTTGGTCTTTGGCGCGAATTAGCACTGTCTCCTCTGAAGGAGTCGTTTGTTCGCTCATGTAGAGTCATTACCATGCTTAGTCTTCGGATGGTTGAAAAGTTCTTGTATGTTGCAGTTCTCACAGACAGAGATTAGTAAGTATGTGGCGCGTTTAGATGATGTTTCAATGTGCGTTGGTATGGGAATAGGTTTGTCTGTTCAGTGATTTGGCGTTTTGAGCAAGTGTCGTATATCTTGATACGCAATACTTATATGGTCTTCTAAGCTTCTACGTTATCACTAGGGGACACTGGATGAGCTATAAACACCAAGGCTTGCAGGAAAAGAATGAAGCCAGCAGAGTTGAAGAAGTTGCGTCTTTCCGGCGCGAAAAGTTCAGGATAACCGTTTCCATGAACAAGGAACGACCGATGTCCCAGTCTCCTCTTTATAATAAGTATAATATTCAAAGGTATGACCTTCACCCAAACTATTCTTTTGCGCATTTGGCCGATATGATACCCAAGAACACCCCAGAGTTCATTGACAGCGGGCAACATTACGTGGAACGAATAACGCGCGCGCTCTACTATTTCAAGCAGTGTTCGCTCATCGGGCCTTCAGGAACCGGTAAAACCCACATCGTCTATCTTGTGGCAGAACTCTGCGGGCTGCCAGTGTGGGAAGTCAACTGTGGTTTACAGACGTCTTCATACGACTTAATTGGGCGTTTCATCGGCCTCGGAAAAGAGAATTGGGTCGACGGATTATTGACCAGATGGTTAAGGTTGGGGGGCATCATGTATCTCGACGAAGCCAACATGATGAAGCAGGATGTTGCCACCAGACTCAACCCAGTTCTTGACACTCGAGGGCACCTGGTTCTGAATGAAAAAGACAATGAATGTGTGGAAAGGCACCAGTTTGGATACTTGATCATCAGCATGAACCCTTACTCAGCGGAGTTTGCCGGAACCAAACCGTTGAACGCTGCAATGAGAAGGCGAATGGCTGTGTGGATAAACTTCGACTACACAAGCGTCGGGGAACAAATATCGCCAGAAGAAGTAAAAATGCTGCTGAAAAGGACGCGGGTGGATGAGGATACGTCTTACAAGATCATTCGGGTTGGTGCTGAGTTGCGAAGGCAATACAAAGGTGGAGATCTTCCTTATGGTCCGTCTTTAGGTGACTTGATTAACTGGGCGACTCTTATTCACGATGGCAATACGGTTCATGCGGCTGCTGACGAAACCATAGTTGCGGTTACAAGCGACAATGTTGAAGTGCAAGACGATGTTAGAAGGATCATCGAATCAGTGTTTCCCAAACCTTCTGATGCAGGGCCTAGACGAGACTCACGGTAATCGTTATGGGATTTCTCGAATATGCTCTGGCACTCTCATTTCAGAAAGACCACCTGAAAACAAGAATCAGAGTAAGCCCCGCCTTTCAAAAACCGACTCTTACGCAAAATGAAACGATGTTTGACATAAACCTGCCCGTGCCTATCGCGTCAGAAGAGGGAACCATATCATTTCTCGGATGGGAATTCCCAGGAGACTCCATGGGCAAAGCCAAAGTTGGAAGATTGTTCAGAGCTTCCGTTTTTCACCTGAGTGCCCACACTCTGATACCTGTCAACGACGAAAAGACGTTTCCATCTACGCAGAAACGCATGCATGTAGAGGTTTTCTCTGAATCTCTGGTGAAGGATGTCTGCGTCAATGCCTATATCTCAACGCGACACCCTGACAAGCTTCCCGACTTGGCTTATGCAAACTCGCTTGCGTTTGCAAAAATGAAGCCGGTTGAGAGAATCTTTAATCCATCGACTAGAATAATGGCAGCTTTGCTGTCAAAGGTGCACATGGGTGCTGTTAAGGGAGTGCTTCGTCCAGAAGAAGAAAGCACAATTGTTCCATTGGTTACTAGACTGAGCTTGCTTGGAAAGGATATTTTGATGTCCCTTAATGGCAAAGAAGTCAAAATCAACGAGGTCCTCAGTGATGTGTCAAACAACATAATCCAGGCCATTGAGTCAAACGGCCCTATTTTGGAAGCGCCGTCTCTACCATTCACTGAACAACACGGTAAGCCAACCATTTTTTCTCAAAACGAAATGTCGCCCGAAGCTGAGATAGAGAGTATCTTCAGAAAATCTTTGGAATCTTTGGGAGGCATGGTTCTGCCTGAGGGCTCCGCCGGTTCATACTGGAGAAAAGAATTGGATGCAGAAGCTTCGCAAGCGTTTGATACATGGTATAGCCAAAAGGCTCGGGAACAAAGGATCTTGGAAAAGCTCAAGCAGAATGAGGAGTGGACGAAGTTCAAGTCTGTTGAGTTTCCTGAAGAGGACATCACAGAGTATTTTCGAGCGCGAATTCTTCTTTCTGGGGGAAGCCGACGACTCTTAGACAGCCTCAGGGTGGCTCAAGATGCGTTGGATGAGGATCCAGGTAAAGAGATGGGGCAGTTGGATCTTTCGGCGGTTATTCAAGTGTTAGCGAGCAAGAAGCCGGCGACAGACGTTTTTATGAAGGATGAGTATCTGAGCAAGAGCTTTGCGTGGACCATTCTTCTCGATGTTAGCGAGAGTATGAGGATCAAGAGTGAATTTGCCCGGGCTGTGGCTATTTGCATTGCGGAAGCCACGAAAGAGCTGTTGATGGATTCAGGGTCTTGGACCTACTTTGCTTTCAGCGATCGTTTCTACGTGTTAAAAGATGCCTCAGAAGGGTATTCAAACAGAGTTCGAGCAAGGCTCGGAGGATTGCAATTCGGCGGTTTAACGCTTATGCCTGAGGCCATTCAGTTTGCTGGAAATGTTTTGGGGAAGAGATTTGATGAGCAAAGGTTCCTAATTGTCATTTCTGATGGATGGCCGTATGGGTATGAAAACATAGATGCCAAACTGTCAAAGACAATCAACGCGCTGCAGAAGAAAGGCGTCATAATAATTGGAGTTGGAGTCGAGACTGATAAAATGAAGGATTTCTTTAAGCTAAGTTCTGTTATTCTTGATGCGAAAGATCTCATAAGAGACTTCGCGAGGATATATGTGAACGCCTCAGCGGCTGCGCTTGAAACTTGAGAGTGCGATTTATTCAAGAGCATGGATTTTGTCTGAGAGAAGCGAACGCGCCAAACTGCGCGGTCCGTATGTACTTTAGGCTTGAATTTGTCTCTGGACAAGCGAAAGACTGCTTTTTGGAGCTAATCGCGAAAACACAAAGTTTCGTACGATGGCATTTGTCCATTTGTTCTAGACCTGAATTTGAAATTCAGATTTGCGGTTCATAAGTATAAAGTATATACTTCGTCAGAATTGACGCTCAAACTCTTAGAACGAGTGACAATTGGAAAGGTGAATGTTATTATGGGTCTGTCAATGGAAAAGGCCGATGACTTGATCAAAATATACGATGATAATAATGAATCATGGAGATTTGTCAAAAGAGACAAGGGATTCAACAAGCAATTGGTCATGATAGAGGAGACTCTTGCTCGGTATGGGCTGATAAGGAATGAGATACGGGTTTACTTGCATCTTGCAAGATCCGGAGAGAGAAAGGCTTCGGAAATAGCTGAAGCCATATCACTGCATCGAACCGAAACCTATAGGATCTTGCGTGATTTGGAAAAGAAAGGTCTTGTCTATTCTGCTTTTGAGAAACCACTGAAATTTACGGCTGTGCCACTGGAAAAAGGAATTGATTCGTTGATTGAAGCTCAGAAAATGAAGATACGGCTTCTTGAAAAAGAGAAAGTTGGCCTGGTCGAGCTTTGGTCGTCAATTCCGCAGCAGAAAGTTGAAAACAGCGAGAAGGAGATTTTCCAGATACTTGAGGGCGGACAGCAGATGATTCTCAAGGCGAATGAACTACTGGAAAAGGCGAAAAATGAAATCCAGATTTTTGCCCCGGGCGAATATCTGGCTCAGCTTTATCACAGTGATTTCACAGATAACTTGAAGCGGCATTCTAGCAAATTGAAAATTACGTTGCTGACTGAAAATTCGTCCAAGAGCCGGTTCTTCATAGAACAAATGGGCTGGGCAGCTCACAAATATCGGATGGTAGATGCCAGTACCTTGCCTTGTTTCATCATTGTAGACAGAAAAGAGTTGTTAATTGGAATTCAGAAGAACGATGATGAAAAGGACAGTGCCGACAAGAAGAAATCACGAACCATGGCCCTCTGGACAAACTACGCTGCATTTGTGGAAATACTGCAGATGTTGTTTGCAAAACTTGGCGAGACGGGAAAGACAATTCAAGAGATCTATGTGCGAGCTTCGGCCAATTGATCTCCTTTTCTAGCCAACCCTACAGTTTTGTTTTCCCCTTTTGTCTTTTCAGCTGGAAATAGAGACAGCCAAGCAACACGACTGCGGTTGATCCTAAGAAAGCCAAGACATAGTACCCTAAGTCACGAGCGGCAAACTCACTGGAGGCTGCCAGTTTCATTCTTACAGCGTAATAGTCGTAGCTGCCGCTTCCGATCGAGTTGGTCCAACCGCCTGCGACAAATTCGTTGTCTCCCATTTCAACCACGCTGTATGCTTCTTCAAAGGCTTCTCTTCCGTACACGCGGCTCCAAACATTGTTACCGAAGTCGTCGATCTTGAAAATCCAGATGTCTCTTTGGCCCTTGCCATAGGAGAAAGTGAATCCAGCAATTACGTATCCTCCATTTCTAGCGCGAATGACTGTGCTAGCCTCGTCAAAATTGTCTCCGCCGTAGGTCTTTATCCAGAGAAGTTTGCCATCTAAGTCAGTTTTCACTATCAATGCGTCGACGTCAGTTTTTTCGGTTGAATGTGTATCTCCTACGACTATGTACCCGTCTTCTGCACCAGTCAGCGCATAGGCTTTGTTGCTTTCTGGCCCGCCGTAAGTCTTGCTCCACAATAAAGTTCCATTTTCGTCGGTTTTTACAAACCAAAAACCATAGTTGCCGTTTCCATTAGAATCCGTGTAGCCTGCGATTAAATACCGGTTATTGGTCACGATTATGGAACGGAACGCATCATCTCCAGATCCACCGAAAGTCTTGTTCCAAAGAAGTTTTCCGTCCATATCTGTCTTAATTACCCATCCGTCTGAGCCACCATTGCCAAAAGAATCTGTCAGTCCTACGAAAACAAAGCCATCCGGAGCGCTTGCAGCCGAAAAAATCTTGTCGAGTTTCTCTTCACCAATCATCTTGTTCCACAAAACATTGCCTTGATCATCGATTCTCACTATCCATGCATCTTCGTCACCTGATTGGGAAAAAGTATTTCCCACTAGCAGGAATCCGTCGGTTGTCTTGAGAGCGTTCCTGAATTCAGTGCCGTCGTTTTCCTGGTAGGTCTTGTTCCAAACCATGGTTCCGTCTGAATCTACTCTTACGATCCATGCGGTTGTTTTCCCTGGAATGAAAGAGGTTGATGAACCTACGATCAGAAAGCCATTATTGTCGGTTGGTACTGCGCAGAACGCTCTGTCGTCACCTGGTCCTCCATATGTTTTTTCCCACAGTAGTTCGCTTGTCGACAAAGAAGGGGCATCCGAATTGTTCAGCGAATTTGAAGCGTTTGAGTATGCTTTCATAATGAGCGGTCCGACAGCAAATACGCAGAGACAGATCAACAGAGCAACACGAAATATTGGCGATGCTCTTCTGTAATGCATTTGCGCATCAAACCCCGATGCATGTGGTGTTTGTCAATACAAATATGTCTCTCAAATCATGTACGTTTGCGGAAACTTGCAGGAAACTTTGCATAGTGATCTTGAATGACACTAGGTATGTTCCATTGCCATAGTCAATCATGTTAAGACTGTTTGTGGAATCGGCCTTTATCCAAGGACCATCCGTCTCGTTTTGATAGAGCATAGCAATATCGTTAGCCAATGCAGGCTCATTTTCATTATACACTGTGCATGTGACGTTAACGTTCTTTTCTGCACCGTTGCTTGAATATGTGCCTTCGAGAGTTAACATGGTCGTTACATTCGTTTCGAATTCTGAATAATAGGTTGCTGTTGGTCCTGAAAAGTTGAAAACGAAATTTACATCTGCGCTTGAAATCCCTAGCCCATTGTTTTCCCATGAAATCCATATTCCATCTTGGTATGGTGACAAGTTCAAAGGTGTGAATTGAAGGTGGCATTGGCCGCCATAGAAATGATTTTCTGTCGTTGAAGATAATCTGCTTAGGTCTGAAGCTAGAACTTCTCTTTCTCCTCCGTTTGTGAAGTTTGCCAAGGCGCTCACTATTGTGTTGACTGTACTTGGTTTGACCGTCTTCAAGGTAGAGTCTGCTGTTGTTTCACTTTTTGAGACGTTTCTTTGGATTTCAAAAACATAGTAGACCGTTGACAGCAGTAGCATAGCTATGACTAGGGATGTTATGATTAGTGCTTGACCAGAAGTGCGGCGATTTACCGATTTTCTTTTCATATCATGTCACGCTTGCCAATTGGAGACGGATTATATAGATCCTGTAGTTCGTGCCAGCGCTTGCGCATACATACTCGGTTGCGGTGATCTTTTCGCTTATTGGGCTTCCATTGGATATGGGAATGTCATTCACTGGTTGCATGTTTTCATTGAAGACGGTGAGGTTAAACCAAATAGCCGGCGACAGTGATGATTCGACACATTTTTTCAATGCAGTCCAACTGGTGTTTTCGATTAGCTTTGAGAGAAAGCCGTTTCTGTCCAGTGTCGCTAGTACGTCCTGGGCTTTGAAGTTTAGGACACTTTCATTTGTTTTTTCTACAGGAGGTTGAGATGGAATTAAGGCAACGCTTGATAGTATCAGGATTGATGCAAAGAATGCTTCTATTATGCGGATCTGTCCTTTGTTGTCTTTCAAAAGCTTCATTGGCTGATGCCTCCGAAACGCAGTGTCAGTTTGTACAGTGTGTTCTTTATTGTCACTGTGTAGTCGAAGGCGTGGCATTCTGAGTTTTGGAAGCTTGGTCCTGCTTCCAAGGGAATTTGAGGATAACTTGTCCATTCGATGAAATAGTCTGAACTGTTTGAACCTGATCCTACTAGTAGTATTGGACTGTTTTCCAGAACCATTGGTATTGCGTAGGTTTCGTTTGAAATTGATGTTAGGTTGAACTGGTGTGTGTATGAAAAGGCGTAGTATCTCTCAAAGGTCATGTTGAAGCGGTTTGGGTTTATTGACAACGTGTAGTTCAGTGGGCTCATGTTGAGAAAGGTGCCGTTGGGTGAAGGTTGGGGCGACAGATGGCCAAAAGAATAGACCTCACAGGCGGTGATTCTTGGGTCATAGTTGGCTCTTGCAAAGACAACGAGTGAAGCAGTTCCGTTGGACGTGTTTGGTATTTCAACATCAATGTAGCTTGTTCCATCATTGGATGTGCTGTTAAACGCGTCCGACAGAAAATATTTTGCGATTGTATAGTAATGCAAAGAGGTTGCCACAGGTGTTCCGTCCTTGCTGACATGGATTTTGAAGGCATAGGTTGTAACGTCTGCAGAGGTATGGTTTGAAGCGAGACCGATTGAAATATTCATCAATTGTGAGATTGATGCTCCAAATGCAATGTCTTTCAGTCTTGCAGCTTTTAGGATGTCTACATATGTTAATGCAAAAGTGTTCTGACCGTTCAATCTGCAAACTTTGTCTATATCCAGTTCATTGGGGTACAATGAATCCTTCTTTGCTAGACCAAGCGTGTCTGGAATTACAGTGCTATTTGAACCCCAGTTGTCTGGTGTTCCGCAGTTCGAGACAATGTATTTGGATATTGCTCGGAAATATTCCTCTTCGGTCAGATTTTGGAGACTGTTTATGTGTGTAGTGAGTACTCCTGCTGACAAGGCTGTGGATATCACAACGACAGAGACCATTAGTGCGCATGCGAAGAAAGTGTCGATGGAGATTGAGGGCATATTCTGCATGCACCTCTCATGCGGTCAAGTGTATTCCAAATGCGCCTGCAAGGAAAACCCGTGAAAGGATTAGCGATATGTAGGCGGTTGCGGCAAGCATGGCTGAGTGTTTGAATCCAGCTGCCAAGTTTCCTTCGCTGATCTTGCCAATGAAGAATCCTGAAATCCAACATTGGAAGATTATGCCAATTGAAAACACGCTCATCTGGTTCTCCATGGCTAGGACTGCTACTGACGACAGGCTGGTGCTTACGACGGTTGTCATTAGAGAGGTGGTTAAGGCTACGATGGTTGTTGTCACGGCGATGAGCACACTCCACACAAAGGCAAGTATTATGTAGGGTTTGAGAAGGGCGCGTCTGCTTGTTTGGACTTCGCGTTCTTTTTCGCTGTATTCTGAGAGTATTTCCAGCGCTTGTGAAGAGTTTCCGCCGATTTCTATTGTTTCGATCATCATGGCAAAGTTTACTATTACAAACCAGCTTCTGATTTTCTGGCGGATGTTCTCGAATGTTCTTCTTAACGGAATGCCCCATTCAATTTGACTTCGAATCAGCTCGAGAAACTGAGAGAATTGGCCGTAGTATTTGCGTGTTGTAGCTTGGATGATGCTTTTTTCTGGCGACAAACCGATTTTCTGTGATTCTGTGACATCTCGAATGAAGCTTGGAATCGAATCTTCTGCGTTGTAATTTGTTCTTGCTATTCTATAATATTGAATTGCAAGGGGAAAAGATATTGCAATCAGGCCTCCTGTGACAAGCTCAGCAAGTCCAATGGTGTCAGTGATCACTCCGAATGATGGGACTAATGAAATGAGGCATATTGGAAGTCCGATTGCCAACATTAGAATTATCGCGTTTCTGTAAAGGTCGTTCAGATTTATGAAGGGGCTTCTCTGCATGTTGTGAGCTGCCATTATGAAAATAAGCGAGATTACCGGCATGAACAGGAAGGCAACTAGATACGACATTACAGGCGAGTTAGGGATAGAAGTTTGGACCATTAGTTCCAGCATGCTGGTTGATGAGAACACAACGAACAGTATGTACGCGCATAAAGTCACTATCAGCATGACAGCATAAGATTCGACTAGAGTGGCGATTTTTTCTATGTCGCGTGTCATAGCGATGTTTCTGAGTTCGAAGATTGCCTTGAGTTCGCTTTTCATGAAGTCAACTATTCTTCCTCCGCTTCTTGTGGAGGAGATGAAGCCGCCGAGGAAGTTTCTGTAGAGCTTTGAATTGGTTTTTTCAGCTCTGTTGTGCATGACGGTCAGCGGGTCTTTTCCCATGACTTCGACCTGTCTTACGACTTCATCTGCTTCTTTCTTGAATGACGGGAGGAAAGTGAGTTTCCTCATTCTTTTCCAGCCGTCGTACAAAGATATTCCGCTGGCTGCCATCAACGTGAAGATCATTACGACAAAGGGCAATTCGTGTTCTATGTTTTCTTTTTCTTCACTTGTGGCCCTGTTTACTAGACGGAAGAGTTTGTTCGCCGCCCCACCTGGAACTTTCATTGCATTCTACTCCTCTGAATCTTCCTTGCTATTCATTTCGAGAAGGTTGATGGAGCTGCTGAGGGCTTTGTGCACACTTCTGAAGTCGCGCAGATTTCTTTCGACCATTTTGAGAAGCAATTGTTTTCGTTTTTGAAGTTCCTGCATAACCACGCTTGTTGGTATGCCGAGGCCCTTGGCTATTTTGTTCAGTAGGTAGCTTTGTCCGAGGTTTTCTTGGAAAACGTCGCCTGCAGGGTCCCAGGAAAAGACGTCACGGATATTGCCTGAATCGTCGATTTCCGACACTCGGACGAATTTTCGACTTGAAACTCTACGTTCGAATGAGGTGAAAGAGGCTGTTTTGACTTGTTTGACGACTATAACACAGTTCATCAACGAGATGATTGAGGATGGAATGTTCATCGGCGGCTGAGTCAAACGTTTGATGGCAGTTTCAATATCGTCTGCGTGCATCGTGCAAAGTCCGCCGTGCCCGGTGGCCAATGCTTGGAACAGTACGTAAGCTTCTTCGCCTCTTACCTCTCCAACGATTATGAGTGCTGGACGATGTCTTACGGCTGACTTGATAAGATCGTATAAGGTGACTTCTCCTTCCCTGTCGCCTCCAAATCCGGGTCTAGCGATGGTCGAGGTCCAGTTCTCCTGCGGAAGGTTGATTTCAGCAACTTCTTCTACTGATATTATTTTGAAGTCTGGTCTGGAAAGACAGGCTATTGCGTTTAGTGCTGTTGTTTTTCCAGCTCCTGTGGGTCCGACCACCGTCACTGACATCTTGTTTTCCATGAGTAGCCATAGATATGCTCCGATTGTTTCATTGATTGTTTCATTCACTATTAGGTCGATTATGGTGAACGGGTCGTCTCTGAATTTCCTGATGGTGAAGCTTGTGCCGGCTGGAGTTGTTTCTTTTCCGAATGAAACTGCCAATCGGTGTTTTCCTGGAAGGGTTAGGTCTACTATGGGGTGGGCTATGCTGACGTGTTTTCCTTCTCTGTGCACTACTCTTGTTATGAAATCGTCTAGTTCCTGTTCATCTTGGAAAATGACGTTTGTTTTTATGTTCTCATATTTTCTGTGCCATAGAAAGATCGGTTTGTTGACTCCGCTGCAGCTTATGTCTTCAACGTAAAGGTCAAACATCAGAGAGTCTATTCTGCCATATCCGATTAGGTCTCTTTCAAGGTAGTACAGTATCTTGCGCATGCCAATTTCCGTCATTCCTTCAAGAACTTTCTTGTGATTTTCTATTATTGTGGGAAGTTGTCTTCGGAATGATTCGAGAAGTGTTTCATCGGTTTCTGGTGCTTTTAGCTCGTACTCTAGAACGTTTTTGAGTCTATCGTAGATTTCTTTTTCTTCTTTTGTTCTAGCTAGTTCATCGACCACGTATAGATAGCCGCCTTCAGTTTCGTTTTGGAATATCCAGGCGTAAGAGAACGGCGGTTTTAGCGGGTAGCTTTCCAGTTGCGTATAGCCTTCTGGAACCCTGCATCCTTGGATGCCTAGGTATCCGATCAGGTCTTCTTCTGAAGTTCGCTCCTTTTCTTCAGGAGGTTTTTGTTGCTTGTTTCTGGCAAGTTTCATTTAGAAGCCTCCGGATAGACTTAGATACGTTTCTGCGTCTTGCGCCTGGCATTGCAAGACTGCGGGGCCTGAGCCGCTTGTGTAGGTGCCTGAGGCTGAAACTTTTAGAGGAATCAGCGTTTGACGGTCGGTTGATTGAGGAGTAATTCCGTAACCAATTTCAACCCATGCTATGGATGAATCATTTTTGAGTTGAACCCAATATCTTTGGTTGCCTACAAGAGGAGGCAGGTCTAAAGTGAAATTCACTGTGAGTTTGTTTGTTGTCGTTGCCGATATGATTTCGCAACTTTTTGTTGCTACGTATTCTGCTAGACTTTTCAGTTGTTGTTTTTCTGCTTCAGATTTTATGTTGAGGGAGGACAGGCTGAAGGTGACTATTAGCAGCGATCCGACTATCATCGAAGCGAAAAGAGTGTAGATGTAGCTTGGAATTATTGAAGGCAAAGTCTCATCTCACCCACCTTTCAATTTTGATGTCGCAGACAACGAGCTCAACGTTGATTATCGCGCCATAAGCAGTGCTTGAAATGGGAATTGAGACTTGCCCCTGAATTCCATCGAGGCTTGCAGCAACAGTTAGAGCAGTTGGTTGGTAAGAGATATTATAGGTGGTGACAGTGTTTTCGATGTTATTGCATGAGATTCTTAACGGGATTTGTCCCATGATTCCGATGTCTTGAGATGAATTGAGATCTACGAGGTAAATGCGGAGGTTGTTGACTGTCTTGTTGCTTTCGATTCCTGAAGTAGTCGAAGATGCCACAATGCGATAGCAAAGAAGTATTTCAGGATGCTTAAGGCCGTTTCGAATATAGAGTTGAGTTATAACTGAACCAGTTTGATTCACTATTACTCGGCTGTCCCCTTTCAAGTAGAGCCCAGTGTCGGCGGACTCCGAGTAGGGCAGCTCGTATATAGTCTGGCCTACATTTGCGTTGAAGATTGTATCTGTGACCTCATTGTTATCGGTGATGTTGATGACAAGCGAATTAGATGAGGGCTGGACATTCAGTCTCCCGCCGCAGTCGCCGAATTCCATTGTTCGGGAAGATCCAGGCTGCCACAAAACAGAGAGAACATTATCATCAAGTGAATTCATGTTTTGCTTTGCCATTGAAACTTTCAGGACTTGGCTTCCGGCGTTGACTCTTTCGATTGCAAAGTAATATGTGATTGATATCACGCCTAGCATTGAAACGAATAGAATCAGAAAAGTGACTGGAATGGCTATGGCCTTGTGCGAATGACGAAGTGTTCCGAATCTGCTTTCCAAAGCTCCCGCAGTCAAGCTTTTTCCCTCTTTTAGCCTGTCCTCTTCCTAGCACGTTTAGTTCCTTTGAATGAGTATGATAACTTGTGTGTGTCCAGAAAGCTACACATTACAGGAAAAACCTCCAGAAAACAGAAAGAAAAAAGGAAAAAGAAGAAAGGGAGGTTGCTGTTCTAAAGTACTACTGTAGAATCTGCTTCGACGTTGGTTTCCTTGTAGTAGATAGCTTGGGAGCTGAATATGCTTATTGCAACTGTCAGACCGATGTCATTGACCGAGATGCTGTCTGGGCTTTTTATGTAGATTGCCATTCTCTCGCCTGATCTGAGGATCAGAGAATTTCCGGCCTGAACGTAGTTTGTCGGCGCTTTAGTTACATTCAGGTCATACATTGTAAGGTCGCCTACAGTTATTACGCTGTTGTTGCGCCAGACATTTGCCCAAGCACTTGCTTGTCCGCGAACTGCTATCTTGCTCAGGACGACATCTCTACCGCCTGTATTTACTAGCAAAATGGCTGCCTCAGCTCCACCGGTGCTGTTATACCACACGTGTTGGTACATCAGGTTCAAGTTTTCTTCTTGTACTCTTGTGCTGGTTACGTTGATGGCAAAGTACGTTACGACTCCTGCTAATAGCACTGAAACCACTAGGATGATCAGCGTTGTTACCACTGTGCTCAAAGCTGTACGATTCTTCAATATGTTCCTCATTTTTATCTCCGACCAACCAATAATTGAACGTGCGAATATGAGATTGTGTGCGTAGAACACAGCTACACATAGCAGACCAAATTTCCAAAAAAAAAGTTGCACGAGAAGAAAGAAAGGAAAAAAAGAAAGAGAGGTCGCTAAGTTTAGAGGCCTTCGACGTTGGTTTCTTTGTAGTAGATGGCTTGCGCGCTGAAGACGGTTAGGGCCACTGTTAAGCCTACGTCGTTGACCGAAATGCTGTCTGGTGCGGTGATGTAGAGTATCATTGTTGCTCCTGACTTCAAGGTCAATCCTGTAGATGGGGCTAGAGTGAACGTTGCATTCGTCAAATCAGTGACTGGAACGTATTTAAGGTCACCAGTGTTCCACGTGGCGAGAGCAGTATAAGCATTTGTCCAAGGACATGTTTGTCCACGCACTGCGACCTTGCTTATGACCACATCTCTACCGCCAGTATTGGTAATCGCTACGGCTGCTTGGGCCCCTTGCGCTGTTGTGTTGAACCACACGTGTTGTCGTACCATCACTAGGTTTTCTTCTTGTACTCTTGTGCTGGTTACGTTGATGGCAAAGTACGTTACGACTCCTGCTAATAGCACTGAAACCACTAGGATGATCAGCGTTGTTACCACTGTGCTCAAAGCTGTACGATTCTTCAATATGTTCCTCATTTTTATCTCCGACCAACCAATAATTGAACGTGCGAATATGAGATTGTGTGCGTAGAACACAGCTACACATACCCTTGAAGAACAGTGTCAAAACAAGAACGATAGAAACTTGATAAAAAGGGTGTGAGGGGAGTTTAAGAAGAAGAAACTGCTTGTATGTTGGTTTCTCTGTAGTATATTGCCTGAGCCGTGTGTAGAGTGATGCCCACTGTCAATCCTACGTCGTTGACTGATATGCTGTCAGGGTTAATGACGTAAAGCAACATTGTAGAGCCAGACTTCAGGATCAGATCGCTATTGGCTACTGTGAAATTGTACTGCGTGCTACCAATAGTGTCGTAGTTGGTGCCACCGGTGTAGTTGAAGTTTGGAACATAGTTCAGATCGCCAGAGATCGGGTCGTTTGTCGTGCAGTATGCGACGAATTTTTGGCTACTGCTTGAATTGGCGTTCCATGGACTTTGTTGACCTCTCACAGCAATCGTGTTGAGCACTACGTCTCGTCCGCCGGTGTTGATTACCATTAGAGAGGCAACGCAGTATGCTGATGTACCTGCTGTGGCTGTTGCGTTGTGCCATATGTGCGCCTTTGACACGTGTAGGCTCTCTTCCTGAACTCTTGTGCTTACCACGTTGATGGCAAAGTAAGTTACAATGCTTGCCAGCAATACTGCTACAACAAGGATTATGAGTGTGGTGATGACTGTGCTTAAAGCCCAACGGTTTTTCAGAAGTTTGATCATTGTTTTCTTCCACCTCCTCCCTAATTATTCAGTTTCGTATGATGAGCTGGTGGAGTAAAAATGAGGAACTGATTTGTCGTGCGATTGAGACTGCAAATTCTTGGTATCTCGGGAGTCCAGCATTTGTCTATACCAGCTCGTCCTGTCATACTTCTTGGCGAAGCCTTTAATAAAGTATTATGTCGCACGATTTCAGATTATCGTTACAGCTTACACCTTAAAAACACCACTAAGGCGCAACCATCCATATTCACACTCAACCTTTGTGCTCTGTATTTGGAGGGCAAAATGGAAACCTTTTAGACCACCATTGTTCACCTACTGAGCATAGCGCTGATCATAATGGACAAACCCTACCTCCGCCAGATGCCAGGTCCCGATCTCAAGAATCCAATCTTCGTACAGGGTCTTCCAGGCTTCGGAAACGTTGGCAAGATCGCGGCATATCTGTTGATGAAGTTCAGTGGAGCCAAACTTCTTGCGGAGCTGTATTCACCTTCTTTTCCAGATTATGTTTCGGTCAGTTCAAAGGGAATTTGCCATCTGCCCCGATACGAATTCTACAGCGCACCTACAGAGAAAAATGATTTCATAATAATGACTGGTGACACGCAACCTTCTTTCGATGATGTTGTCTCACACTACGTACTTTGTAGTGAGACTTTGGATTTTATCCAAAAAAGAGGTTGCAGCTTTCTCGTAACGCTTGGCGGAGCACCCGTCAAGGAGGAAAAGGCCCAAGTGTACGTTGCCGCCACTTCGTCGAGGCTTGCCTTGGATTTCATGGAAAAGGGGGCTGTAATCTATAGTAAAGGGAGAGTTGTCGGGGCTACAGGTCTGATGTTGGGACTTGCGAAGGAACGCGGTTTAGAGGGCATATGCCTGTTGGGTGCTACAACTGGTTTCAAGGCAGACCGTGGGGCAGGTTTCGCAGTGTTCAAGTTTCTGATGAAGGCACTGGGCAACGAGGTAAAGGAAGGGTTATAAGAGAAAACATCGATTTTAAGTCACTACTGAGGCGCGCAAGCGATGACACAGGAAAAACAACAATCCAAAACTGGGTTAATGGGTTCCAAATACCTCAAAATGCTACTGGTAATTATTATGGCCCTTCTGCTTTTCGGAGGACCATACATTCTTTATATCCTCTACGGTGTTCTGAAGGTGCGTTTCCTGATTTCGGGGGTCATCGGGTTTGGATCCGTCCTGTTAGGGCTGATCTTGATGTGGTATCTGATTAAGACGAAAGTGATTTCCTGAATAGAAAGTTTCTGCCTCAGATACCCTAGAGTACATCACCTTTTCAGATAATAAGGCTCGTCATCGGCACGTTTAAGAATGCATAGGCTTTGTTAAAAGTCGTTCGGTGGCAAGGTTCAGCAAGACATATAGGTTTTCTGGCAGCAACTAGAAGAGTCAGATACTCTTGTCTATGGCGTGTAAGCGGCGTGAAAAGATGAAACAAGGCAAAGAAAACTGTTCTGAAGCAGAGTTGCCACAACCTGCGAAGATGGTTAATCTGATTGAATATCAAAAGGGCTCGGTCGTTAGTCGAACGTTAATTGACAAGAAGGCGGGCACCGTGACTTTGTTCTCTTTTGACAAGGGAGAAGGATTGAGTGAGCACACGGCGCCGTTTGATGCTTTGGTCTACGTTGTTGATGGAGAGGCGGAAGTTGCTATCGCCGGCAAACCTGCTGTAGTGAAAGCTGGGGAAATGGTTGTGATGCCTGCCAACAACCCACACGCGTTGAGGGCGATTGAAAGTTTCAAGATGCTCTTGATCATGATACTTTCGTGAATATGTCTACGTATGCTGACACATAGACATAAATTATATAAAATATGCTGCAAGATATACCAACTATGCAAGAGGACAAAGAGAAGAAACTTAAAGAAATGATAGGCAAAGACGAAGGGGGAGCGAGAAGAACCACAATAATTCTTGAGAAAGATGAAAGAGAATACGTCGACTCCCTGATTCGTGAAGGAAAAGAACCTGGCATCAAACCACTAATCTCGAAGATGCTCGATGTCTACAGAAGCATGATGATCTATGACTGGCGTTTTCCAGGTGAATACTACTGCGGCATAAGTCGCATCGCCTTTGTAAACGTAGAACTGCTAAATATTCTGATCCAAAACACGCCAAGGGACAGTTGGCGTGAAATCGGGAAAAAAATGGGTGAAGCAATGAGGGTCTCGATTGAAACGACACTGGGAATACAAACGCAAGAGCGTGAAAAATGGGGCGATGTCTTTAAACGTCTACGGGTACAGGGGTTTGGAGACTTCTATCTCAAAGACAAATACATTCTCATCAAGACACCTTTTATCAACGAGTCTGACATCTGGGCAGGTCTCCTAGAGGGTTTGCTAGACATAGATTTGGACGTCAAAACCACTTCGTCGCCGTTGGTCTTCGAAATAAGAGAAAGCCCCAAAATGAAAGAATAGATATTATACTTTGTAAGAGAATAAGTAAGCGAAGGTTTAAGGTGAAACCTAGATGTCGCTTCATGAAGCGATGCTTTATGAGAAATTAGAGGGCAAGAAGGTTAACTGTTATCTTTGTGCGCGAAAATGTCGCATAAACGACGGGGGAACGGGTTTCTGTCTTGTAAGAAAAAATGGCGGTGGCACTCTTTTTTCGCTTAACTATGCTAAAGCGATTTCTGCAAGTATAGATCCTGTTGAGAAGAAGCCATTAGCCCATTTCAATCCAGGCGCCATGGTCATGTCCATTGCCACGGTAGGCTGTAATTTCCGTTGTCAATTCTGTGACAATTGGGTGATAAGCCAGGAAAAGAAGATTTCTGGCAAGCACTTGCCACCTGAAGAGGTCGTCAAGAATGCCAGAGACAACAATTGCCAAGGAATAAGCTACACATACACTGAGCCGACCATCTTCTTCGAATATGCCTATGACACATCCGTACTTGCACGCCAAGTTGGGTTCTTCAACACATTTGTAACAAACGGCTACATGACGCCTGACGCAGTGAAAACCATAGCGCCCTACTTGGACGCGGCGACCGTAGACTTCAAGGGCGGTGCAGACCCAGAGTTCTACAAGACGTTTTCAGCTGTTCCCGCAGTTGCCCCAATATTTGAAGCCTTGAAAGAGATGAGGCGGAACAATATCCACATAGAAATCACAAATCTAGTCGTGCCGAAATCAGGCGATTCCCTCGAGAGAATAAAAGAGCTCGCAGTTTGGATCAAAGACGGAATTGGCAAAGACACACCCTTTCACTTGCTGCGTTTTCATCCAGACTACGAGTTGACAACAATTCCTTCCACGCCGATAGAGACCTTGGAGAAGGCGTATATGGCGGCAAAGGAAGCCGGACTGAACTATGTTTACATTGGAAACGTGCCAGGACATCCATGCGAGAGCACCTACTGCCCAAACTGCAATGAAATGGTAATCAAACGTTACAGCTTTGCAATCACGCGTTGGAATGTAACGAAGGACATGCGGTGTCCTGTGTGTGGACATGATATCCCGATCAAGGGCAAACTGCATCCAGGCGGCCACTCCGTCCCGTACCCTATCTTTTGACAAATCTCGATGATTAAATGAAACTGAGAAAAAATGTGGAAACTCGTCCGACCTGATGCCGCGGCGGTTCTTGCGGATGAAATGGCAAAGAAAAGCCTAAGCAGATACTTTGCTACGATGAACGACGAGAAAACTGCCAAGTTCTTGATTGCCAAGAAGCTTCAGGCTGATTTCAGTCAGCACGATTCAACTGAAACGCTTTGGGAAGAACATGAAAGGCTTACTCAGAGGTATTATGAGACTGAGCGAGCAGTGGACAATGGTCAGAGAAGCTTGCGCGAGATGCTGAATCCCAGGAAGTCCTACCTTGACTTGAAAATTGAGATTGCAAACAGGATTCTATCTGCCTGTCACTTTTGTACACGAAAATGCCAAGCTAACAGACATGAAGGGATGTTAGGCTACTGCAAATGCGGTTCAAAAATGACAGTTTCAAGCATTTTCTCGCATATGGGCGAAGAACCCGAGCTCGTGCCTTCAGGAACTATCTTTACAATGGGCTGCACCATGCGGTGCAAACACTGTCAAAACTGGACCATCTCTCAATGGCAAGAAACCGCACAAGTGTACGAGCCAGAGGAATTAGCCAAAGAAGTCGAGCAGTTACGTTTAAGCGGATGCAGAAACATCAATCTTGTGGGTGGCGAACCGACACCGTGGCTTGAACAGTGGCTCAGAACATTCAAGCATGTCGAGGTGAACGTTCCCATCGTCTGGAACTCAAACACGTATTACAGCCCAGAGACAGCCAATCTTCTAGGCGGGTTTGCCGACGTATATCTTTTAGATTTCAAATACGGTCCCGGCAAGTGTGCAGATATCATATCCGACGCCCCACATTATTGGGAAGTATGCACTCGCAATCATCTTGAGGCTAAGAGACTGGGCGAGGTCATAATTCGTGTATTAGTCTTGCCAGGTCATTTGGAATGTTGCGCGAAGCCGATCCTTAATTGGATAGCAGAGAATATGGGCGTTGGCACAAGGGTCAACATAATGTTCCAATACAGGCCTGAATGGCGGGCATGTGAGGTTCCGGAGTTGCGAAGGAGGCTTACGAATACGGAAATGGACCGGGCTATCAGTTTGGCGAAAGGGGTCAAACTGGCGAATTTCATAACGTAAAGTAAGGCGTTTGTGAAGCGAAAGCTATTTCTCAAACGATTTTACTTTTACAGGCAGAAACCAGTGATTAACGATGCCCTATTGTCCAGAATGTGGTGGCGAAATGCAGTACATGTTAGCCACTAAGCATTACGTGTGCAAGAGTTGCGGTCTGTCTGTGACGCAGCAGGAACTGATGGAGCTGAGGGAAAAACTCAGGCCCAACATGGAGACTGAGGAGGAAGTGCGGCAGAGGCAGAAGAAAGAATACTTGAAGTGGTATTTGAGCAAGAAAAAGTGAGACTTGCCCTCAGCTTCTTAGTAAGAAAGTCAGCAAACAGCATAAAGGGATGAACGGCTTTTGAATAATCGCTCAAACGGAGAATTGTCACGATGAACGTGAAGGTGGAAATAATATGCGTCGGCAATGAACTGCTAATCGGAAAAACATTGAACACAAACTCCCATTGGCTGGCTAAGCGGGCCACTGCCCTTGGAGCAAGTGTTCAGAGGATAACTGTGGTTAGTGACGATGTCAGTGAGATTGCCATTGCACTGCGCGAAGCTTTGAGAAGAAAACCAGGATTCATAATAACAACAGGTGGGCTCGGTCCCACCTTCGATGACAAAACTCTTGAAGGAATCGCCAAAGGGCTCAACCAAAAGCTTGAAGTCAATGACAGGGCTCTCGAATTGGTCAGAGGAAAATATGAGGCGCTTCTAAAGGAAGGGAGAATCGAAAAGATTGAGTTGACCCCTTCAAGAACAAAAATGGCGACATTTCCAAAGGGTAGCAAGCCCTTGCACAATCCTGTTGGCACGGCACCAGGAATGCTTGCAGGTGTCAAGCAGACATGTGTGATAGCTCTGCCTGGGGTTCCTCCTGAAATGGAAGCAATTTTTGATGAGTCTGTTGCGCCTATGCTCAAGAAGGAAGCAGGCAAATCAGCCTTTTTCGAAACAAGCATCTATATCGAGGGGATAATGGAGTCAAGTCTGGCGCCGCTTATCGATAGAGTCATGCATGCCAATCCTCTTGTCTACATAAAATCACATGTTTACGTGAAGTCTCGTCCCCAGGTTGAAGGGAAGAAATCCCACATAGAGCTTCACTTCTCCATAATAGGTGAAGACCCCAAAACCGAGAAAGATCGTTTGGGCAAAGCAGTGGAGCAGTTGTCAGAACTTGTGCAGGAGAACGGCGGAAAGGTCAGCGCAGCCGAAGTTGGTTAGAAAGAGATGATTATTGACTACCACATCCACACCAAAGCCTCACCAGACGCGGAAGGCAACATGCAAGAATACATCAAAAAAGCCAAAGAGAAAAAGATTGATGAAATAGGCTTCTCGGACCACATACTCTTGAAGCATCTCGAAAACCGTTCAGACTTCATGATTTACGAAATGCCGAATTACGTTCAAGACTTCCTGAACTTGAAACAGAAATCTGCGATTCCCATCAAACTGGGGACCGAAGTAGACTTCTTCAATGACAAAGTTGAAACAATGAGAGAATTTATCCGCAAATATCCGTTCGACTACGTCATAGGCTCTGTTCACGTGATTGATAATTGGATAATCGATGAGCCTTCAGCGATTCAAGAATATTCAAAGAGGGATATTTCTCAAGTTTACGAGGATTACTTCGGGCTTGTTAAGGAATTGTGCGCGTGCAGATTGTTCGATGTTTTAGGGCATCCGGACCTCGTAAAGATCTTCGGGTTTAGGCCAGACGAGGACCTTACACAAATCTATGAAGAAACGGCGGAAGCAATTGCAAGGGCAAAGATGTGTGCAGAGATCAATCCAAAGGGGTTGATCAGACCCTGCCGTGAAATCTACCCAAGTGCTCAATTTCTGGAAATATTGCATACGCATGATGTTCCGATAACTTTCGGTTCGGATGCTCACACGCCGAACGACTTGGGGCTTAATCTTAATGAAGCTGTAAGACTGGCCAAGAAAGTTGGATACACTGAAACATGCACGTTTAGTCATCGAAAGAAGGCGTTCGTCAAGATCTAGAATTCCTTCATAACTGAAATTGAGTTTGCGACAGCTTGCTTTAAGCAGAAAAGGCTTTTACTCAAGAGTGAGGGTTTGACTGTTTAGACAGGATTTCGTAACACTGGAGTGGATTGATAGGGCATGTTCATCGTTTTCATAATAGGAACAGCTGGATCTGGCAAATCTCGGTTGACAGCCGCATTTGACGACTGGCTTAAAATGTCCAAGCAGGATGTTGCAATTGTAAACTTGGATCCCGGCGTGTCAGTGCTTCCATATTCGCCAGAAATCGATGTGCGAGACTACGTTGATATTGGAGAGTTGATGGAAAAGTACCGGTTAGGTCCAAACGGCGCTTTGGTCATGGCTGCCGATTTGGTGGCGGATCAGATTGAGGAGATTACGAAGGAGATTGAAGAGTTACAGACAGACATTGTTCTTGTTGACACTTCGGGGCAGATGGAGCTGTTTGCGTTTAGAGCAAGCGGGCCGTACATTGCCAATGAACTGACAAAGGAGCCCAAAGCCATAGTCTATCTGTACGACGCGGTCTTTTCGGTTAATCCCCTTAATTATGTGTCAAACCTCTTTCTTTCGTCGGCAGTCTATAACCGGTTTATGCTTCCTCAAGTGCATGTGCTTTCAAAATGCGACTTGCTTCCGAAGGAAGAGGTTGATAAAATTGTTGATTGGTCCGCCGGCAAGACTGCGCTTGAAGCTGCGATTGACCAGAAGCTTGATGGGACAAAGCGGTTGTTGAGTAGAAACATGATGCTGGCAATCTACAAACTTGGGCTGCAATCACCGCTGATTCCGGTTTCCGCTAAAACAAATGATGGGATGATAAACTTCAACACTGCAATAGAACGTATTCTTGCAGAGGGCGACAAGTACACCTTCTAAGACTGAAAAGTGAGTGTTTTTCATTAACTGCAGTCCAGAAGCGTCCAGGCGGCTGCCAACGCGCCATGTTCGGCCTTTGTAGAGCTATCAGAACTCACGACTATTACCGTGTCATTCTCCTGAGGTTTAAGGAGATGCATTATTTGGTCTGAAGCCTTTGAATAATCTTTCTTAATGTTTCGATCGACTGAAGGGAAGATTAGATGTCCGTTCTGGAACAATATTGTTGTTGCGCCCTTGGCGCCGGCCATTATCGCAGCGTCTCGTTGTTCAATTCCTGTCTTGACTTTGTGCCCACTATTTCTAACTAGTATGGCGAAACTATGATCGGCAAAGGTGAGTTCGTTTTTTTCAATCCTGACTTTCTTGATCGTTGATCGGTATTCATTCCAGAGCTTCAAACCCTTGTCCGTGAGAGAACATCCTGCCTTTGAAATCAGAATCAAACCTTCGTCCTTCAGTCTTCCTATCAAAGTGCGTGCTGCGCCTTCTCCAATTCCTAGTTCTTCTGCTAGTTTGTTTCGTCCGATCGATTCTTCCGCGATCAGCTCTATCGCGAGCAAGAAATGGAATGTGGAGAACGATGGATTTGGTCCCGGAGCTTTTTCCTTTGCGAGTTTTTCAAGAGACTGCTTCAGTGCGGAAGGCATTTATTCCACAGTATAGTCTCAGGTTGCCGTTTATTAAAATAGTTTGTCAACGTTGAAAAAAGGAGTCTGGATTTGAGTTTTCTAGGTTTTGAATTTGGCGGTGTAGTATTCTCTTACTATTCCGGCTGTCAATGTGACTAGTCCTATTGCTAGCAAGTAAATCAGAGGATAGATGAATATTGACAACAAGTTTTCATATGTTGCCCCCGCTGGCAATTGTGGGGTGAAAAAGATCGCGATCCACATTACGACGAAGGTGACGATGCATCCAATTCCTAAACCTACCGAAAGCCCGTTTACAAAAATGGCTCTGTCGGCTTCATGTTTCGGTCCGAAATAGAGCATGTTTGGCCCTTTTCTTTGTTCTGGCTTCGGTTTTGCTGCTGGTTTTTCCTCTTCAGCTGGCTCTCGTTCGGCTTGTTTTTCTTCCCAGTTTTCCTCTACCCATTGTTCCTGTTCTTTGGTTGCGCTTTGTTGTGCAGGTTGTTCTTTAGGATCCATACTGGTCGCCTTGGATTTTTTCTAGTCGTTTTTGCACTAATAAGACTATTCAATTCTGGATTTTGATCCAAAATACGAATCTAGAATATGCGGTGGTGAGACAACTATTTTGAGGCTAGTTTCGGTGCAAGTTGTTCTATGGCGTTCTTGAGTTTGCTCCATTCATCCAAGTTTCTTACGTTGAACTTGTGTTTTCGCTTCCACGTGTCCTCTGTCTTTTGCCATAGATACAGGCCTATCGACCGCTTTCCATAGGATTCGAAGATGACCACAGCTTCCCACCATTTCTGGCTCTTGAAAATTGTAACATATTCAACGACCTTGTAGAACTCGGATATCGGCAATTTTTCCTCGGTGCTTTCAGTCATGGAGTTTCATCCCGCTTATGACTAGGTTTTGCTTTTTGCATTTAAGCGTTTCAAACATGGGCATCTAGAACTTCGTGAATGCACCATCTTTGAGAACGTCAAGGCTTGACTTGTCGCTTTTGTAGACGGTTACCGTGGGTTTTGAGATGAGAAAGTCCATGTGATTGCTAGAACGGTTCATTCCGCTGGGCATGTCTGAGTTATCACCAAAGGCTACGTGGATCGTGCCAAAGACTTTTTCAGCTTCTAGGAACTCACGTACAAACCTTGCCTTCGGGTTTATTCCAAAAGCAAATTCCCCAACAACATCGGCTGAACCATCAATTTTCAGTGAATCCTTGATTCTTCTCAGAACTTTCGCGTCTGCCGATGAGGCATTTTCAACTCTGCCGTTTTTAGCAATTATCTCAACAGGTGTCTTTATCGGGCCTATTCCTCCTACGGCAATGTCGCAAACCAGTCTTCCTTCAATTGAGTCCTCCACGGGTGCGACGATGACCTCGCCTGTTGGAAGATTCATCCACTTGGTTATTCTCGGGTTGATTATTGTGTCTGTGAAGAAAGGTCTATCCCTGACTGAAACCGAGATTTTCGTGCCCGAGGTATTTGTGATATCTACCTTCACTGCTCCCTTGAGTTTTCCGATTAATTCATGTGCAAAGTCCTGCATCTTTCGATGGTCCGTTGGGGTCAAGGCTAGCGCGCCATCGGTAAGCATGTCCAAAGTAATGCCGGGACAATGGGCAACTCGTGACTTATTCTTCTCGGTCTCCATTCTCGTGAGTTTTATTCTGAAGGGTGTTTCTTCCACATTCTCTCGAAGCAGGTTAATGCAAATGTCAGGTTCTTCTTTACCAAACATGTTTGTGATTTGCCGTGGAACTTTCTTTCGGAAGACATCTGCTCGAGTTCTCAGTGTGACTAAACGAGTTTTCAGTCCCATCTTCAGGGCTCCAACTAGGAAAGGTTCACAAACCTCCTGCCTTTCATCGTCGCAAAAAATGATGAGGTTTTCGCCTTTCTTAGCTCTCAAAACATATTGTAAAGCGTTTCTGGCAGCTTGCCAAGCTTTCATAATCTTCATCTGGCGGAGTATTTTGGCAACTGCTAGGTGATAAGACTTTAGAAAAATCGCCGCCATTTTCCTCAGTCCCCTAAACAAAGACTGCATGAAGGTGACGAGGAGAAACAGGCTATAGCTTAGGCCAGAGAGAAGTTTGGGTCTTCATTGACGACTGGTGTCTTGGCTACGCTTTGCTGCCACGTAAAGAGGAACTAGCAAGAGTGTAACCACTCCGAAGAACGCGAAAATGCCTGCGTAATTGGCTTCCGATACTAGGAGGTACGTGGGTGCAAGGCTCACGGATCTTCCGATCATAAATCCTGTTTCCATCATTACCAAGATACTTGCGTAGTATTCTTTGCCAAAAGAGTCTCCGTAATGGGCAGACCACGAGATTCTGAAGGCATTTGCAAAACCCGCAAGCATCGACAGGATTATGATGTGGTTTATTGAGGACGCGAACGCCAAACCGAAGCACCACATTGCACTGAGCAGTGTGCCGATGACCGCGAATTCCACACGGATTCTCCTGATGTCTGAAATCCAGCTGACCGAGAACGTGACTGCTGCGATAAGAATGCTGGTTGTTGTTAACACCAATCCCATGTTCAGAACGGTTCCTGAAATATTGAAGACAAAGAACGGGTATGGGATCCAGTAGGTTTCAGCTAGGCCAGCCACTATAAAAGTTATGAAGAAAATGGCGAATGTTTTGTTTCTGGGGATTGAGAACTTGTTTTCTTCAGTTCTGTAATGTATTCTGGTTGAAAGCACGAAGGCTATGAGATACAGTAATATGGAAGTGGTGAAGACCGCTGTGAAACCCAATTTTTCGATGATGAACCCGCCCGTTGCTGGACCAGCCATGCCTGCGAGAGAAGGGATTATAGATGAGTAGAGGCTTATTGTTCGGGCCCGGGCTTTTGATTCGCTTAGCCTGAACATGAGCAGGTTGAAGCTTGGCCAGAACGTAGCTAAGCTTACGCCGTAGGCTAGTCCAAGGATTATAGGGCTTTTGACAAAGATCAATGCCACGTAGAAAAGCATTGTTGTGAATATTCCGAAGGTTACTATTCGTTCGAAGTTCTTGACGGTTTTCAGAAGGGTGACCGGTAGAAACCCTAGAATTATGAATGCGAACAGCATTATACCGCAGATTTCGGCCAAGTTGAGTCCGAGGTCTCTGAAGTATATTGGCAGAAAGCTTCCGGAAAGGTTGCTTGTAAAGAAGAAGAGGATTACAACAATGACCAGTGTTTTCGTCGAGTTAGTCTGCACAATTCAATGCCTCAATGTCTTCTATTCACGCACTCAAAGTGTTTCGAACAGTGATATAAAAAAACTAGGGTGATTGAAAGAAGTTAGCATGGTGATATTTTTCCTTCTGCAAGTTCCATGCAGAATTTCTCGATGTTTTCGAGTTCTTTGTCGAGTATTTCGTTTATTTGCTGTTTGGCTTTGCCTAGGTTGTTGTCGCCTTTCGTCACAACTTGTGCAGCTGCGATTGCCGGGTGATCAATTGGGCTGCCAATTTTGCTGAGCAGCCATATGTAGACTTCTTCCAGTTCGTTGACTTCTTTGTAGACTTTTTCAGCTATTCTAAATGTGAGGAAGTTGTAGATCTTTCCGACATGGCTCACCGGATTCTTTCCTGCAGCGGCTTCGGAACAGAAAGGCCTGTTGAGTGATATCAAACCGTTGACGCGGTTTCCTCTTCCAACTTGTCCTGAGTCGCCGCTGTCCGCGCTTGTACCTAATACTGTAAGATAGAGTCCTCCCAGTCCTCTTTCTTTCCTGTCTAATGTGTTGAGCTGTACGTCTACGAGATCGAAGTCGGTGCTGACTGCTACGTATCTGTTGATTTCTTCAAGGATCTTTTCTTTCTTGTCGAAGTAGTCTTCTTCACTGCTTATGTATTTGTCAACGAACGCCATGGCGACTGTGAGTTTCAGGTCGTTGCGGTCTCTGAACGCCATGACTTTTACGTCTTCACCTGATTCAGGGAATCGTTTTTTGAATTCAGGTGAATTCACGTATTTTTCAGTCTGAAGTACAATTCTTTCAGTTCTCGTGATCGGGGCGTAGCCGACTGCAGCTGAGGTGTCGTTGGCGCCGAGCACTTTGCCTTTTCGCTTGAAAATGTCGGTCAGCCCAACTGAACCAGGCTTGATTTCCACTTGATATCTTATGTGTTTGTCTGGATCAATGAATCGCATGTTTTTCTTAAGCCAATTCTTGGCGGATTTGATGGCTATTTCTTGAACGTCTATTTTCTGCCCGTCAATTACCGACGTTGCTCTGTCACCCACCACGAAAAGTATCGGTTGCTTGACGGTTCCGCCGTTGAATTTGGGTTCGGTTTCTCCGGCAACAAGAAGGGATTTATCTATGTTGTGGTGCAGTATTGTTCCTGCTTTTTTCAGATATTCTTTGCATAGGTTGATCGATATCTGGTCAGCCACCGCGTCGCAGATGTAGTCAGGGTGGCCACGCCCTTTTCTCTCAACTATTTCTATCCGCTGTTTTTCAAGCGGCGTTTGCTTGAAGTCTTCAACGATTATGTTTCGCATTGTAAATCTCCTTTCAGGGAATTTATCGTGTATGCAAACCGACAAATATATATATTTTACTGTATATTTTTATAAGACTCAATAACTGGTGGTTATTTTCAATGTCGATCACAGGCAGTTCAATAAAGAAGCTGAGACTTGAAACAGGCTTGACTCAGAGTAAGCTTGCAGGTCTCGCAGGCGTTTCCCAAGCTCACATAGCAAAAATTGAACAAGGCAAAGTTGATCCCAGACTCTCCACCGTGAACAGGATTTTGAGCGTTCTCAAACCAGGTCAAGAGCGAAAGTGCAGGGACATCATGACCCGGAGCGTCATTTTCGCCAAATCCAGCGACAGTGTTATGAAGGCAAGCGAAGTCATGGTGAGAAACGCCGTTTCTCAACTGCCCGTACTGGATGGAAACAGGGTCGCTGGAACAATAACGGAGCAGGGAATAGTGCGAAACCTGAGCGCGAACTTGGCAAGTGAAAAAGTCAGCAAAGTTATGGACCCGCCTCTTCCCGAGGCCCAAGGAGACACGAGCATTGAAGCTGTTCGTTTAACCTTGGAAAGAAATCCAGGCGTGCTGATCAAGAAAGGCAGAGAACTGATCGGAATAGTAACAAGGTCCGATCTTCTGAAAACAATCAGTTGAAAAACAAAAGCGCGCGCTGGACTGCCTGTTCGCTTGAACTCTTGATCACCAAAACTGCATGTGCACTCCAGTGCAACTTTCAACATGCAAAGCAGCAAAACGGCGCACCAAACCCCGCTAAAAGACCTGGCCAAAGACTCACGACAGTACTTCACGTGCTGAAAACCTAGGGGGGAGGGGGTAGGTCATTTTTGACTGTTTTCCACTCACAAACCATGTTGAACAGTCCATAGTGCAGTCCTACCTTCTATGTTGGCAACATCCTTCTCCTTTTGCAGTCACTAAAACCCTGCCTCAATCGGCTTCCGAACTTTCATAAACTCTCTCAGAACAACCGTTGCATACGAACCGCGAAACAACATGAAATCCAAGTTCACTCCACTCCCCAACGATTCGGCGTCTCCAGTCGATACATAGTTATATGCCAGACCTTTCACGGGAGCTATAATGCCCCGCAGTTCTCCTTTCGAACTTATTTCCGGCAAGACGCCAACCCTGAAGTCTTGCGGGGAAATCCCTTCTTCTTGAAGAACCTCATGTTCAATATCACCTTGAACGCCCTCCGACATATGCTGCCTATAACCGATCAAAGGAATCGCTAGCCGCATTCTCCCATCTCTTATCGCTTTGTTGATTTCCGCAAGATTTTCGCGATTCACCACTTTCCACATTGCCAACATCGGAAGCCCAGAGCGTTCAACACTCACCACGTAGTCTCCAACGTCAGCGACATTCAACGAAAGACCCTTCTTAATTCTCCCGCTCAGAAACCTATTGAAGAGATAGGACTGATAGGCTTGAACGAAAAGTTCACGCAGTCGCGCCGGCAACCGTTTGAATGCTGCTGCGAAATCATTTGGTTTCTCAGCCAAACTCTCCAGCATCAGTCTTTCATAGCGAAGCTGTTTTGGAAAGCCTCCTAAAGCTTTTTTGAAGTCGCGTGTCCGGCGCAATTCTCGCCGGGCTTCTCTAGACATAGGATGCTCATACGGACTCGGCTTTGCCAAGAACAACATCGCCGCTTGTTCAAGACTACCTTTCACGATTGCTTTTCCAACTAAGTGCGTTATCGGACGCGTAGTGCCGAAACGTTGATGCCCAAAAAAATTCGGAATTCCGCCCAGCGTATCTATCTCTTCCACAATTTTTGTGAATCTTCTTCCGATTGTCGTTTCGAAGTGTCTGATTTCCTTTATTGCAATGTGGAAGTTGTTCCCCAGAAGATAATATGATGAAAGTTCGGTTCGCAAATAGCCTATTGTACGCACTTCTATGTCTTTGAGAGCAAGGTTCTGAACTTCTTTCATTGAGACGTCTTCGATTGTGATATGCTGGGCAGTTATTGCTTTAGCATCTTTTATTCCTGCAATCTGAATCTGAGTCGGGCTTATGCCAAGTTGATGGGCAATGTTGGCGAGTGCTATGAACATGTCCCAATTCCGCTTAACCAGCACGCACAACAAGTAACGGTTCTCAAGAGGGGAGGAACCGAGCACCGATTTTCCAGCATCACCATTCAACTTGTTTACTTGTGCCTTGGACCCGTCAACCAGGATTTCCTCAACCACGAAATCCTCAACACTCTGCCTGATCAATCCGCCAATGCCCAGAGAACGCGTTGCATAAACTTCTATGCCGAGGATTCTCTCCACTCTAGGAACAAGCAAGGTCTGCGCCTGCTCAAAGAAGCGGAAGCATGCCCGTTAGTTTATCAACTCTATCCGCAGGTGCAGGACCAATTCCTAGGCAAGTAACCGTTCCAGCTGGAATTTCCGTAAGACCTCTGTCAACTATCAACGCGCATGGCAGTCCAAGTTCCTTAGCCTGCGTTTCCAACTCACAAAGCGCTTTTTCGTTCTTCACTTTGACTGCAATTTTGCATTGCCCTTCTCTCAGCCAGCTCTCAAACCACTCCCTCCGATGTCTGCGGGCTTCCTCCACTGCCGAAACCGCTGCGTGCCCAGCCTGCGCCGCCGTTTTGCCATTACTCAGTTTGAGGTCTGATCGGAAGACAATGACCTGCTTGTATCGGAATTCCGACATGCTTCCCTAAACCTTACCGTACCAGTCTGCTTTTCAAGGATTTTAAAGATTCGCAAAAAGGTAGGCGAAGAAGAAATAGCCAAGGGCAGTAAGTACACGGGGGCTTCGCAAAACGCGCAAAAGGGTTCTTCCCTGAAAGTCTATATCCTCCACATTTCTCAATGTCTTTTCGAGTCCAAGTTTCGAGCATAAACCGATCAGATCGTCAAGTCTCACATCCGACAGCGCGTCGAGGGTCCTCCTCATTCTAACCATCATTTTAACGTCAAAACCCAATGTCTCATTGCACTTCTGTTGATATGCACTTAGGAAATCTGAAGAAAAGTTGTTCCGTCGAATAGCCTCGTCGGCGACTTCAGCCGCGATTGCTCCGCACGTCATTCCGAAAACTACGCCACCTCCTGTGGTAGACTTCACCTGCGAGGCGGCGTCTCCAACTGTCAAGAAGCCGTCCGAATACGATTTGCGTATCGGTCCTCCCAGGGTTATCGGATGAACCGCGACTCGCGTAATTTTGGCATCGCGGAGTTCTTTTGAGGCTACTGGATGCTTAATCATCAGTTTTTGCAGAAGCTCTTTCGGGTTTCCAGTTTTTGCTGCAAGCCCAATTTTCGCCTTCGCATCTTTTTTCGGCATCAGCCATGCATAGAAACCCGGCGCGTAGTCTGCTCCAAAGAAAACTTCAACTGTGTCCAAATGTGTGTCTTTGACATTTTCTACTTCCGCTTCTATGCCGTTGACCAGCATGTTCCGGTTAAGCCTTGGCAACCCTGCTTCTCTGAGTATTCTCGAGGAAATTCCCTCAGCGTCCACAACTATCTTGGCATTTCTCTTCTCAAGCATGTCTCGTCGTCTTACTACTACGCCTCTCACAACCCCCTTATCGATTATCAGGTTTTCAACCCTTGAGTCTAGGCAATAACCTGCCCCTGCATCCTGAGCCTTTTCTGCAAGGTGTTTGTCAAAGAGAGTTCGATCAACAGCGCAGGTTACTGGTGAATCAAGGCAAACCGTGAATCTTTTGCCGCTGGGCGAGTAGAAAGATGCGCCTCGAAAAGTGTTTTCGATGACTGCGGATGGCAGGGGATACATTCCCAGACGTGAAAGGCCCTTAATGCTTAAATGACCCGCACAGTGAGATGGAATACCTATCTCCTTGTGTTCTTCACAGACCGTCACATCGACGCCTAATAATGCAAGCTTCAAAGCTGTGAAGGAACCAGACGGGCCGCCTCCGATGACTATCGCGTCCGAAGCTTCCTTCATCAAAACACACGCATATGTTTCTGGAGGGCTCGTCTTATGTTATGAGTTCAACTCGCCTCTTTCCACGAGACATAGAAGTCACGCGGATTTTCCCGCTGACTTCCAGCCGCATGAGTAATTCGTTGAAGTCTTTGAAGCCTAAGTCTTCATACTCTTCAGTCAGAGCCTCATAGAGTTCGGCGTCTGGCAAAGACGCTTTTTTCTGCAGAAGATCAAGCAGTGCACAGTAGGCTGGATGAGTCTTCCAAGTTTTTGTGGGCATTGGCATATTCATTTTCGCCTACGTAACGGGTGTTGCTGGTTTTTGAACTTGTCTCGCTTGTTGCATGAAGCTCTTGTACCATTTCTCCATGTCAGGGGTTACCGAAGGTCCTATGCGCTTCTTAGCTTCCTCAAAGTCTTCCATTGTTACTTCTTTAGTGTTCACGTCTTTTCTCAAAGCAACCATTGCTGCCTCACGGCAGAAAGCATCTATGTCTGCCCCTGAATAGTTCCTGGCAGTTACTACGAGTCGTGTCAGGTCGACATCTCTCGCTAGGGGCATGTTCTTAGTATAGATCTTGAATATCTCAAGCTTACTTTTCTCATCGGGTTCAGGGACGTATATGAGTCTGTCAAATCTTCCTGGACGAAGTACAGCAGGGTCCACCATGTCAGGTCTGTTTGTCGCTGCAATTACTACTATATCTTCTAGAGTGACTAATCCGTCCATTTCAGTCAAGAGTTGGCTTATGACCCGTTCGCTTACGCCACTGTCTGAAAAACCCAAACCCCGGCGAGGCACGAGAGAATCAATTTCGTCGAAGAAAATGACGGCGGGAGCAGCCATTCTGGCTTTTCTGAAAACTTCTCGTATCGCTTTTTCGGATTCACCGACCCATTTAGAAAAGACTTCAGGTCCTTTGATGGTTATGAAGTTGGCAGCGCTTTCAGTTGCGACAGCCTTTCCCAGTAGGGTTTTGCCGCAGCCTGGAGGTCCGAACAGCAAAATGCCTTTTGGCGGTTTGATGCCAAGTCTCTCGAAGATTTCTGGGGTTTTCAGTGGCCATTCAACCGCTTCTTTGAGGTCTTCCTTGACTTCTTCGAGACCTCCTATGTCTTCCCAGTGGACTGTAGGTATTTCAATGTACACTTCACGCATGGCCGTTGGCGTTATCTCTTTGTAAGCGTTGAGGAAGTCTTCCATGGTTACCTGCATCTGGTCCAGCACGCTGGGCGGGATGCGTTCTTCTTCAAGGTTTATCTGTGGCAAATACCTGCGTAATGCTTTCATTGCAGTTTCTCTGCCAAGAGACGAAAGGTCAGCGCCCGTGTATCCATGCGTCATATCGGCCAGTTTCTTGAGGTCAACATCTTCTGACAGCGGCATTCCTCTAGTGTGAATTTGAATGACTTCATATCGTCCTTGCTTGTCAGGAACGCCTATCTCGATTTCCCTATCAAACCTGCCTGGTCTTCGGAGAGCTGGGTCAAGAGCCCCAGGTCTGTTCGTGGCGCCTATAACTATCACGTTTCCCCTGCCAGACAAACCGTCCATCAACGCAAGAAGCTGAGCAACTACGCGCCTTTCCACTTCCCCGGTTACTTCTTCCCGTTTAGGCGCGATAGCATCTAGTTCATCTATGAAGATTATGCTCGGTGCATTCTGCTGGGCCTGCTGGAAGATTTCCCTCAGTCTTGCTTCTGATTCCCCGTAGAATTTGCTCATGATCTCGGGTCCGTTTATCGAGAAGAAGTTGGCTTCAGACTCGTTTGCGACGGCTCTGGCGAGCAATGTTTTGCCGCAGCCTGGAGGTCCGTGGAGCAACACTCCTTTTGGAGGTTCAATTCCGAGTCTCTGGAAAAGCTCTGGGTGTCTGAGCGGCAGTTCAACCATTTCTCTTACTCTTTGAATTTCCTCGTGCAGTCCTCCAACATCTTCGTAAGTTGTCCTCGGCAATCCTTTTCCTTCAGGTGCCGGTTCATTCAGTATTGTGAGTTTTGTTTCTGCAGTGACTTTGACTATCCCGTGTGGACGGGTCTTTGTAGTTGTGAAGGGTATGGCATGCCCCAACATCATGACTAATGTTGTATCGCCTTCTACAAGCGTCCTTTCCATCAAGCGATTTTTCACAAAATTGGTGAAGTCCTCATCGACGTTCAACCTCATGTCAACTGGCGCAAGAGTAATGCTTAATGCTGGTTTGACCTTGGCTGAACGGACGATTACGTATTCGTTTATGGCCACGCCTGCATTTTTGCGTGTAAAACCATCAATGCGCAGCAAATCTCGGTTTTGATCTTCACTGTAGGCAGGCCATGCAATTGCTGAGGTTGTTCTTTTTCCACAAATTTCTATCACGTCGCCCGCCGATATGCCTAGTCTCTGCATTGTCTTCTGGTCTATGCGGGCTATGCCTCTGCCTACGTCTCTTTGTCTTGCGTCTCCGACGCGTAGCTGTATCTCACTCAATCAAAATCCTTCCCGCAGTTTGTGGTACTCTCAAAACAGAAGAGTTTTCCAATATAAATGTCTTGAGCATAAATGTTTTAAGCAACCGCCGGGGTCACCGACTTGTTCTGCGAACCATAAGAGTTTGAATTTGGCTTATTCCTTCCGTCGACTCGATTTTCTTCTCAAACTCATCAAGTACGCCGGTTTTGTCTTCTGGGAATTTGATTTGAACAAGAAGCGCTTTCAACCCGTAAGCGACGAGTTCCTCGCCGTAGCCGTGGACGGTGGCGAACTCAGGCAGGTTGTTTTCAATTTTCTTTTTCATGGGACCAAAATCAGAGATTATGTCGTTTGGAAATATCTTGTACGTTACAACTACAAATCCCATTTTACTGACTCCTCTTCATTGTTTCAGGGACCGATGAAGCCGCATTTCGGACATTTGTATGGGCGTCCAAATTTTCTGCATTTGCCGCACCGTCTTATCTGAATTTCTCCGCAGTTCGGGCAGAGAAATTTCGTCGCTTCTGCCCCTGGCGGTACGGGTTTTCCGCAGCTTGAACATGTAATCATTGTGAATGTGGATGTTTTCTCGGTCATAATGGTCATCTTTAGCGAGTGGTTGTGTAATTGCTGGGCTTCCTTATATCTTGTATGTTTCGGTTTTCGCAACTTTATTATTTGGGTTGCCTGTCAATATTGAAAATGGGGTTATTTCTTGGGAGTAGACCTCCGTGACCTTGTCCCGAAGACGGTTGTCAAGCTTGAGGATTTGAGCGGTAAGTCCATTGCTATTGATGGATACAACGCTTTGTACCAGTTTTTGGCCATCATTCGCCAGCCTGATGGTACTCCTCTAAAGGACAGTTCAGGCAGGGTTACCAGTCATCTCAGCGGTTTGCTTTATAGAACAAGCAACTTGGTAGAGTTAGGGATAAAGCCGATCTATGTCTTCGACGGAGCACCACCAGCGCTCAAAGAGGTTGAAATCAAGAGGCGCAAGAGGGTCAAGGAAGAAGCATTGGTACTGTATGAACGAGCTTTGAAGGAGGGCAAACCTGAGGAAGCACGTGTATATGCCCAGGCTACGTCGCAACTGAAAGACTACATGGCGGAAGACAGCAAGAAACTCCTTGACTTGTTGGGTATCCCGTGGATTCAGGCGCCAAGCGAGGGCGAGGCACAGGCAGCGCACTTAACCAAGAAGGGAGAGGCCGACTATTGCGCTAGTCAGGATTATGACAGTCTGCTTTTTGGTGCTCCAAGATTTATCAGAAACATAACGATTTCAGGCAGGAGAAAGCTTCCGAGCAAGAACATCTACATCGAGGTTGTGCCTGAAGTCGTTGAGTTGGAGCAGGTTCTTAGAGAATGCGAGATAACTTATGAACAGTTGGTTGACGTGGGCATTCTAATTGGAACAGACTTTAATCCAGACGGAATCAAGGGTTTGGGTCCGAAAACTGCCTTAAAACTGATAAGGGAACATGGAACATTGGAGAATGCGATTCCACACGTGAAGAATGCAGAGTTTCCGGTTGAACCTCAAAGAATCAGGGAGATTTTTCTGCACCCGACAGTAACTGACAACTACAAGATTCAGTGGAAGGACCCTGATGTTGAGGGAGTGGTCGATTTCATCTGCAGGGGAAGAGACTTCTCTGAAGATCGCGTTCGAAAAGCTTTGGAGAAGATGCAGAGAGGGATTGCCAAAGAAAAAGGAAAGACGACGCTGGAAAAATGGTTCGGGTAATTCATAGGCCTTGGACGTTGCTTTTGGCGATAATCTTTAATTCGGAACCTGTCATACTATACGTCTTCACAAAATGGTGACATGTATGGAGAAGGATCAGATAGCTCTTCCAATTGACGAGTTTCCGGCAAAATGGTACAACATCATGCCGGACCTTCCTGAACCGCTTCCTCCGCCGAAAGAACCTGAATCTGGTCCGTCAAGGATGGAGTTCTTGGCTAAAACCATGTTGAGGGAATCTCTGAGCCAAGAGATGTCGACTCAAACCTGGATCACTATCCCTGAAGAAATTCGTGAACTTTACATTCACATGGGCAGGCCTAGACCACTTTACAGGGCTAAGAGGTTGGAAAAGCATCTGGGACTGAAAAAGGTTAAGCTTTACTATAAACGTGAAGACTTGTCTCCGACCGGTTCGCATAAGACTAATACCGCGATTGCACAGGCATATTATGCGAAGAAAGAAGGAAAAACAACCCTGAGCACGGAAACAGGCGCAGGACAGTGGGGAACTGCACTTTCTTACGCTGCTCGACTGTTGGACCTTGAATGTGTGGTTTTCTGGGTGAAATCTGTTCACGACTGGAAGATCGACCGAAAGACCCTGATGCATCTGTTTGGTGCAAAGGTTTTTGCTTCTCCAAGCAAACAGACAAAGTGCGGCAAAGACGTTCTTGCCAACACTCCAAACAGCCCTGGCTCGCTCGGTATTGCAATATCCGAAGGATTAGAGTACGCGGAGACGCACGAGGACACCGTGTACTGTTTGGGTTCGGTTCTAAATCATGTTATGATACAACAATCCGTCATAGGTTTGGAAACGATCAAGCAGTTTGACATGATCGATGAGAAACCAGACCTGATCGTTGGTTGTCTGGGCGGCGGCTCAAACTTCGGTGGAATCGCCCTTCCATTCATCGGCGAAGTCTTGAAGGGTAAACGTGAATGCGAGTTTTTGGCGGCACAGTCGATGGCTGCTCCAAACCTTGTGAAGGGAGAGTACAAATACGATTTTGCCGACGTTGCTGAGCACACGCCGCTCTTGAAAATGTTCACGTTAGGCCACAAGGTCGATATGACTCCGATCAAAGCAGACGGCTTACGATACCATGCAGCTGGTCCAATCATAAGTCTGCTGAAGAAACATGACATAGTCAAGGCCGTGGCCTATCCCGCTGACGAAAAATCGATCTTTGAAGCGGCTAGACTTTTCCTTCAGTCTGAAGGGTGGCTGCCAGCTCCGGAATCGAGCTATGCAATTCGCGCTGGCATCGACGAGGCGCTCAAAACGGAAAAGACAGGCAAAGGGAAGACAATTTGCATGAACATCAGCGGACACGGCTGGCTGGATCTAGAAGCGTACAGAGAAAAGTTGGTGGTTTCGTAATCAAAGTCAAAATTGATGGCCATATTCTCCAGTGAGTGGCACAAAAGCCACTCCGCCGAGGTTTTCTTGCTTTATCTTTCCGTCACTTCCTTTCGTAATCTTGATTAGATTTTGGAAGAGAGAAAGATTACCAACTGGAATGAGCATGATTCCCGTGGGTTTTAACTGTTCGATCAAGGGTTTGGGAATGTCAGGTGCAGCGGCTGTAACAAGAATCCTGTCGTAAGGAGCTTTTTCAGGATAACCAATTGAGCCGTCTGCGTGTATTATTGTAACTCGGTCACCGTACCCGCCGTTCATGATGTTCTTACGTGCGAATTCTGCCAAACCCTGTACAATCTCTACAGTGTATACGTGTCCCCACTCGCTTCTCGGGGCTGTTTTGGGTGCAATCAGCTCGGCCATTGTGGCGGCATGCCAGCCCGAGCCTGCTCCGATCTCCAAGACTTTGACGCCTGTATCCAACTGCAGTGCTTCATTCATTATGGAAACCATGTGTGGTGCAGAAGCAGTCTGTGCGAAGCCTATTGGAAGCGGCGTGTCGACGGCGCTGTAATATCGCATGTTTTCGGGAAGGAACTTCTCACGCGATACTCTGCGCATCGTTTCAATGACCCTTGGAGAGTGTAGAACTCCTTCTTTAATCAGGCTTTGAATGAGTTTTCCCCATTCGTTTGTTTCCACCAAGGGGCACCTAGACTAACAGTTGTGATGCAAGTAATTAACATATTTGAATTTGAGAATAAGATGTTAAATAAGAAACCTAATCTAAGAGTTGAAACGTGAGCTGGAAGGATTTTGAGCAGTAAAGGAAAGGCTGAATCCGGCGCTGAAGAGTTGAGCAAGAAACTAGATCAGATAATTCGGAGACTTGATCTTCTAGAAGAGCTGATCCTTGACAAGCCCGAATATGAAAGTCTAACAGCTTCGTTGCGGTTGACGAAAATGGGCATAGGCATGTATGGTGAGCCATTGAAGATTGCTTCTCGACTGAAAAATGCCGAAAAGTATCTGCGGCAAAAGCCAATTGCGCAAGACGACATTTCAAGATGTATCGTGCAGGCGTTGGCTGTGAAGGGAACGTTGAACATTTCCGCCATAACGCGGCAAGTAGCTACAATGAGGGGAAAGGCCAGCAGGCGTATCGTGCGAGACAGAGTAAAAAAGCTTGTTGCCCAAGGAATTTTGTTGAAAACAGATGGGCGAGTTCCAACTTACGAGTTGGCTGAAAAGGGTGATCCGTGACTGGTCACTTTTGCGCAGAACACCTAACTATAGTGACCAGTCCATTAGTTGTGTGAGGCGAAAAAAATGAAGTATGGACACATAAAGCCTGAATCAGGAAAGAGCAACCTATCAATTCCGCTAGCAAGGCTCAACTCAAACTCATCAGGAACGGTCGCACCAACTACTTCACGCTTGACTGAAGAAACCAAAAGGGACCAAATCAGGCCAGAAGTTGTTTGGGCACTTGCGCGGTTTGCATTGAACATTTCATAAGGATCTAGGAGGTGAAAAGAATGGTTGATAATGAGAATGAACATGAGAGGAAACACGAAAAGAGACACGAAGAGCAGAGTCCAGAGAACATCAAAGAACTTCTCGGCGTAGTTTCTTCAGAAATCCCATCGCTGATCAAGAATATATTGGCATCAGTTTTCTCTGAAGAGGCAGGAAGAAACATGGGCAAGGCTGCAGCGGCATACTACAAAGAAATGAAGGAAGGCGGGCTACCTGAACAGGTTGCTGTAAGGTTGACAGAAGACTACATGCGCACCTTCTCAAGCATAGGCGACATGCTTAGAAGCGGTAGCAAAGGTGAATCGTCTGGAAAGGCCGGAGAACAGATAGGCGAGGAAATTGAAAGAAAAATCCGCCAAAAAATGGATGAAAAAAGCCGAGAAAAAGAAGAAGAGGACGATGAGGAAGACTAATACTTCCCACTTTCTTTCTCTGACCAGGTGATCGATATGAGTGCAGCGTCAGTGGTGACGGCATTGATCAAGGAATCTCCATACCTAGCGCGCATGTCATTTGAGCTTTTCTATACGTATCTGACCTTAGGAAATCGCGTTCGAAAGACTAGGAAAGCTTTTGAGAAACAGCTTCTGCTCGCAGGGATGTCCAAGGATGATGCTGAACGCTTGAGCACTTGCTTTGAGGATCTTAAGAATGGCATAACGGGTATGTTGAAACAGGGAATCATGCGTCGTCAATAGCGACGATGCTAAACGGAGTCTTTTTGCACTTCATATCGTTTTGTTTATTTCACCGTCACCGATTTGGCTAGGTTTCTCGGTTTGTCGGGGTTACAGCCTCTCTCTATAGCCATATAATAAGCAAGCAATTGAAGCGGAACAACATAGGGTATTGGTGACAATACTTCAGGAATGCCTTTAGGGACTTCGATGTAGTCGTCGGCTAGTTTCTTGATTTCATCGTCTCCTTCTTCTACTAGCGCGATTATGGAGGCACCTCTGGCTTTCATTTCCATTATGTTGCCGATGAGGGTTTTGTGAGTTTCGTCTTTTGCGCAGATGAAGACTACTGGAAAGCCTGGTTCTATGAGGCTTATTGGTCCATGTTTGCTTTCTCCAGCTGGAAAGGCTATTGCGGGGACATAGGCTATCTCCATCAGTTTGAGCCTGCCCTCATAGGCTGTGGCAGTGCTGATTCCGCGGCCGAGGAAGAAGAAAGTCTTTGCGTCTTTGTATTTCTTTGCGATTTGTTTTGTTTTTTCTTCTTGTTTCTGGATTATTTCTTCAACGATTTCAGGGAGTTTCATCAATTTTTCAGCGAGGTAATCCATTTCGTCTTGTGAGACCTTGCCTCTTTTCTTCGCAAGTCGCAGAGCCAATTGGGCCATGACTGACAGCTGAGATGTGAAGGTCTTGGTTGCAGCGACTCCTATTTCTGGGCCGGACTGTTGTCCGATATAGACTCGTGACACTCTTGTCAGGGTTGATCCGATTGCGTTAGTCAATCCGAGAATTGTTGCCGCTCTTTGACGGGCGACATTGACTGATGCGAGAGTGTCCGCGGTTTCGCCAGATTGGCTTACTGCGAGAATGGTGCTGTCGATGTTGACTGACTTGCCGGATTGCTCGATAAATTCCGAGGCTATAATGGGAAATGTGGGTAGAAATGCGAGTTTGGAAAACATGTAAGATGCTGCTAAGCATGCATGGTAGGATGTTCCGCATGCTACTAGGTAAACATCGCGGGCACGGTCAAGAAAGGTGGACATGAGGTCCGCGTAATGTTCTTGCACTCTGAGGGTGTTCCGCAGACATTCAGGCTGTTCGTGAATCTCCTTAATCATGTAATATGGATAGCCTTCCTTGACGGCCATTTCAGGCGACCATTCGATGATTTCAGGTTCACGGGTGACGATTTGTCCATCGGCGATTTTTTTGATTTGAACTTTTCCCAAGGAGATTGTGACAAGTTCTCCATCGTCAACTATGACTGCCTTGTTGGTCAGCGGCAAGAACGCCGGGATGTCTGAAGCGAAGAAGATGTTCTTTTCGTTTACTCCGACGACAAGCGGGCTTTCGTTTCGGGCGCAGATTATTTTGTCAGGTTCTTTGGAAGAGATGACTGCGATAGCGTATGATCCTTGAAGTTTCTTCACGGTTTCAAGAACTGCGTCAGCTAGGCCTAGAGAGGGGTTGTTCTTGAGGGTTTCCTCTATCATGTGTGGTATGACTTCCGTATCGGTTTTGGACTTGAAGACGTGACCATGATTCTCAAGATCGGTTCGTAGTTCGTCAAAATTTTCTATTATTCCGTTGTGGACAACGGCTATCTCTCTGCTGCAGTCAAGGTGTGGATGGGCGTTTATTTCTAGCGGTGCTCCGTGGGTAGCCCATCTTGTATGGCCGATGCCGATGCTGCCGGGTAGGTCGTCTAGATTGCGCGTGTTATGAACGTCGTCTATTTTCCCTTGGTCTTTCTTTATGTAGAGTTTTCCTTCATGCAGTGTGGCTTCGCCAACCGAGTCGTAGCCTCGGTATTCAAGCCTCTTCAGAGCCGCATGTATTACTGGCGCGGCGTTTCCTTCTTTTAGAACGCAGCCGAATATTCCGCACATTTCTGAGCCTCATCTGTTTACGGTAAGCCCTTCTCGAACCGTTTTTGCGCTAATAAGCATTGTTAATAGACAAACCTGAGCGTTAAAACAAATGTTTGATTCCTTTTTCATATTTCACCGTGATTTGTTCCACGCACGACCATCATTTTCGCATGAGTATTAATAAAAATTTTATAAGGGTGCAATTTCACTACTCTAGGGAAGAATCATGGACAAGAAACTGCTTCTGAAAGAAGATGGGAAAACACAGAAAGTCAAAGAAATTGCGATAGTTGACGATCCGCAAAAACTGAAGATGATCCTGAACACGCTCAGCTGGAAGATTCTGATGATGATTTCTGAGAAAGAAATGTATCCTCTCGAAATCGCCAAAGCCCTAAAAATACATGAACAGAAGGTGTACTATCACGTCAGAAAACTGGAAAAAGCCGGTGCAATAGCCATTTCAAGAGAGGAAGAAAAGAAGGGAGCAACGGCGAAATATTTCAAGGCAGTTTCGTCTGCTTTTGGGATAGAGCTTCCGCAGGAGTATAGGCCGATCAGAAAGCTTTCTCTTCTTGGAATGGAGGAGCAGATTCAGAAATTCTTCAGGGAATTCATAAGAGCAGATAGCACTTTCGAAGGAAAAATAGTAGTAGGCAGTCCAACGCCTCACGGGCCGTTTAAGACGAGTGCACGAGACGGACATTATGCCTCCCATCTGACTTTCTTCCTGGGACAGTTTGTGAAGATGCCTGACGAGTTCGCGATAAAACTTGATGTTGATGTAAAGGCGGAGAAGGAAGAGAAGAACAACCTGATACTCGTGGGTGGACCGGGCACGAATTTGCTGACGCAAGAAATCAACGAGTACTTGCCGATAAGGTTTGACATGCGCGCCTCTGCAGAAGGTTTCCTGTTCGGCGGCTTGGTATCTAGACGAACTTCTGCTGTTTACACCGCTGACAATGTAGGACTGGTTGCAAAGATCGTGAACCCGTGGGACAACAGCAAAAGAGTCATAGTTCTAGCTGGAAACAAGGCTGTGGGCACCAAGGCTTGCGTCTTGGCTTTAGCGAACTTTTGGAAGAAGACCTTGAAAAACTACAAAGGCAATGAAGCTTCTTTCGCAAAAGTCATACAAGGCTTTGATCTTGACGGCGACGGAAAAGTCGACTCAATAGAGGTTCTAGAATAGCTTGGTCCCCTCCCAATCCAAAGAAGTAATCGTGGCACATGGACATGGCGACATTCTGGCTATTCACAAGGCTACGGTTGAAATCACTAAGGAGACGCATCTCTCCAGGAGCGGTGATTGTATAATCGCTGTAGGCGCAAACAAAGGAATGGATGCCTTGAGTCTTGAATTTAAAGAGAATCTGCGGAGAGATGATGTCAAGATTATCATTCTGGTGGAGGCTGGTGGCGTTGCCGAGACGATAAACGCGTGCGGAAGTTCCAGGCTAGTTCTTGCTCACCCAACTGACATCGTAATTAGAAAGAGTAGTTACATATGCAGCCGGACATTGGCAATTCATGCGGACAAATCCGCAGATGAACTGTCACGGGATTTAGTCAAGAAACTGAGAAACCCTGAACAAAAAGTGAAAATATCACTGAGCGTCAAATCTCAATGAATATGTACGTCTAATACAGCCTGCCACTCGTGGGGGGCTGTTTCACGAACCGTTTTTTGAGATAGGACTTCGTCAACTTTTCTTCTAGACTTTTCAACTGCTTCTTCAAAATGAAGTTTCATGTCCTCCAGTGAATTTGATGCGTCGACAAACCCGTAGAAGTGAACGATTCCACCCTTCGGTTTCAGTGCATGAGACGCAACGTCAACGAATTCTATTGCTTTCTCAGGCAAATTCATAATCACACGATCAGCAACGCCTAAAACCCTTGCGTCTACTATTTGTTTTGCGTCTCCCAACAAGGGATGGACCTTGCCGATAACCCTGTTAAGTCTAATGTTCGTCTTCAGATATTTCACGGCATATGGATTCGCGTCTATTGCATAGGCTTTCACGTTTTCATGTGTCTTAGCTATGAGTATGGCAAAAGGACCGACGCCTGCAAACAGGTCTGCTACGGTTTCGTCTTCCTGAACGAGTGATGCTACTCTTTTGCGTTCTTGTGAGAGCCTCGGCGAGAAATATGCTTTTGCCACATCCACTTGATACTGGCATCCGTGCTCTTTGTGGACGGTTTCAGTCTTCTGTTCTCCAGCTATAAAGTTGAACTCTCTTAGACGATAGGTTCCGGTGATGGCGCCTGCTTTGGCTAGAACTGTGCGAATGTTTGTGTTTGATTCTAGAACTGCTTCGCCGATAATGTTCTTGTGTTTTTCAAGTTCTGGTGGGATTTCGATTATCGCTATGTCTCCAACAATATCCATTGCATGCGGCAAACTGACCAGCAGATGAGGAGGTAATTGTTCTCTAAGTAGATCGGCAAGCGACGTTTTCTTTCTTCTTTTTTCATTGAATGAGCAGGTTGTTATCTCGATACTAACCCCTTCTTTCCTGAAGGTTTTCAGGTTCTCGTCTAAGGGTTGGTCAACGAGTGGGATGTACAGAGAATCGTCATCTTTTTTGATCTCGAATTCCTTGTCGACAAGTTCCAGCTTGTTAGATATCTCTAGAGTCTTTTGACCTTGTCTTTTGGGCACTTTGATGCATTTGACTTTTTTCGGCATTTAATCACATGGATTTGGTTTTCTTGGTTGCTGTTATTACCGTGTAGAATTGGGTCAGTTCTGTCTCTGTCAAACCATATTGTTCCTTTGTTTCTCGATTAGCGTTCTGTATGTATCTATGGAGTTCTTCAGACGTGACTCCGAAGTAGTTCCCCTTGTCTTCGATCAATGATCTATAGTGCTTTCTATACGAGATGGTCTTCATTCTAGATACATGAAATTCATGGTTTTCAAACAACTTTTGCACTTCTGAGGCCTTGTAGTATCTTGAGTGCGCCTTAGAAACTGTTCTCTCCAACGTTTCAAAGAAACCTTGGTTGTCAGATTCATGTGGCGAGAGATCCCCGTAGACAAAAGTACCCTTTTCTTTCAGAAGCCGTCCAAGGTGCTCCAAGAATTTTTCTTGTTCTGCGAAATAGTGCATCGTGCTCATGCACAATACCGCATCGAAGGCTCTGGTTACAAACGGAAGGTGTTCTGCGTCGCCTAAGATCAAGTCAAAATGCCGTTTGCAAGGGGACATTTTATTCTTTGCAGCATAGAGCATTTCTCTGGTCAAGTCAAGTCCAACGAAGCGGAGACTGATCTTTTCCAGCAGGGGCTTCGCGTTTCTTCCGCTTCCGACGCCGACTTCTAAAATAGTCTTATTTTCAAAACCTTTAAGCGCACCGAGAAGTTCATCAAATATTTCGGTTCCGAAGCCTTGTTCAGATTTCCATGTTCTGCTCTTTTGCCGATCATAATCCTTGACTCTGACTGAATAGTATGTTTGGATGATCTTTTTTCGACTTGTGTTGCTCATCTGTTCTTTTCACTTGGATTAACAGATCTTCTCTATTCGGTAGAGCCTATCTGCCTTTTCAACTCTGAACCTGATCTTCAAGATTTCTTCGGCAAGCCAAATGTTTGTTTCCAGATGCTCTGAAACGGTTCGAGTTAGGTAGATTGACTTGCCTTGAGCCAATGCTGCGTATGGAATGAGCAAATCGGACAGATGTACATCTACTGTCGGCTTCAAAGAGATTTCTTCAAGCAATTTCTGAGCCGCTTCTTCGCCAACTTTTTCACTTGTTTTTTGGAGTTCGCCGATTGCGTCAGCTCCTATGACTGTGTCCGTGTCAGTTTCAGCCCACAAGACGAGTGAACTGCCTTTTTGCAGGGCGTTTGATTCGTCGTTTATTACTTGTATGTCTGCTTTGTAGCCTCTTTCTTTCAAGTGTTGGTTTGCAGCTTTTGCTTGTCTTTCTGCGACTTTTCTATCAGCTAGAAATGTGCAGACTGACACGCCTTTGATTGCTTTTATGTTGCCGAAGTTTTCCAGCCGAATCGGTTTCAACCGTTTTGCAGGTTCTATGGTTGCAGTGATTTCGCCGTTTCCTTTTGGATAGTAGCCGTATTTGTGGACGTTTATTGCTGCGTTCAAACCCATTCGCTCGAGGATCGGCAGCAAAATAAAACGCATGTAGTTGATGGTAGGCGAGTATGAAACGTCAGTTCCGCCCTTTGAAACACGTAGGTTAACTGTGTTTCTAGCGTAAGCGCAGATTGGCAGTACGGTCATTAGAAGCATCGGAATGCTTCCTGCCGTTCCAATTTCAGCCGCAATTTTGCCGCCTGTGATTTCTTTGGGTTTGAACCAGAGTTCACGCGAGTTAATTCCTGCACCTTCTAGATCAGCATTGCACAGTTTTGCAGCTGTCAAAACTGCTTCCAAGTGTTGTGGCTTCAAGCCGGGTTGTGGTCTGCTTTGTCTGATGTTGAAAATGTGAAGCGGCTGCTCTGTTATCGCTGACAAAGCGACGGCCAGTCTGAGAATTGTGCCGCTTCCTCCCTTTTTGCTTCCGTCAATCTCAATCAAGTATGAATGATTCTCCTGTTTTCGGCTTGCTAGAAAGGTTAGAAACAATTAATAATTGGGTGAAGTATTAAGGATTTGGAAGGAAGAAGGTCTCATGAGCGCCGATAAAGCGAAGGTTGATAGTCTCATTAAGAGGGTTGAGGAACTTGTCGTGATCCTGAGCGGTATCCAGGAGGATTTGAGACAAGTGTCCGCATCACTGAAGTCTCTGGCCGTGCAACAGATCACCCAACCTGTTGCTGCACCACCGCCACTTTCACTTTCCCAACCTACAACTGTGGCTGGGGCGCCTCGTGCTCCTGACAGGTCAAAAGCGTTAGAGGACGTGAAGACGATGTTTCCTGACGAGCTGGAAAACCTGTTGAGTTTTGAGGAAAAAGACGATTACATCATCATCAAACCACGGCAATTCCTAGGTTCTGACAACTTCTCGAAAATTGCCTCCGCAGTGCGTCAAGCCGGCGGAGAATACGTCAGCGCCGGAAAGGGCTCACATTTCAGAATTCCTAAGAAGAACACGTAAACAAACCATGCTTTTTCGAAGTGATTTCAATATCTTGTTTCGAAACTGGTAAAACTGCCTGAATACGGCTCCCACGCAACTTGTGTTTCTGTGACTTTGGCGGCTGGAGGGCCCCTCCTGCAGAATTCTACAAGCTGTTTCACGTCTTCTTCTTCACCTTCAAACACAGCTTCAACCCGATCGTCAGGGAGATTGCAGACCCAACCAGTCACATGGTGTTTCTTTGCTTCATATCTTGTTTCTGACCTGAAGAACACGCCTTGCACACCGCCGGTCACGAAAACGTGCGCTCTAACTTTCATGATCTATCACTTTTCAGAGCATTCACTTAAACTCATCTCTCTGCTGCGCAAACATGTTGTTCCAACATCCGTTTTAAAAGATGCCGAGTCCGAACGTATTTCCGGTGAAAGTTTATGATGGAAAACTGTAATGGGAAATTGTTTGTTTATGCATCAAGTTTTGCGTCCCGTGGAAAACGGTTTGAACCTGTGCGGGTTGCGGCGGAGAGAATGGCTAGGCACTTGAGGCTGAGTTTTGAGGTCAAGACTTTCAGGAAGAAGTTTGAGCCGATCTATGTTTACTACAAGAATGGCAGTGACGAACCTATTCCAATCTATTGCGTTAGCGACAAACGGTCGAACATTGAGGAAATCTGTACATCTTTAAGGAACATGATGTTTGTCTTGTCCTTCCATCCAAAACATTCAGCTTTGCGGCAGATAAGGAAAGAGATTATGCAGTTTTCATAAATTTCAAGCTCTGATTTTCAAGCCTTATATCATACACTTGATTTACGTCGAAATCTATGCCTAAACTCTCGTACTCTAGTTCGGTTAGGAACAAGATTATTTTCGGAACTGCGAGGTCCACTCTTCCAGGAAAGATTGGCATCTGTTGCTGTAATTGTTGAATGACGTCTTGCACGACCTTGGCTTCCTCTGTCTGGGGTCTAACCACTAGGTGTGGAACCTGTCGATCCTCAATCAGTTCTATGCGTTTTCCAAGGTTGCCGTCTAAGTCTCGAATAGACTCGATTTTTTGTACTCTTACGCGAAACATAGTTAATCACAAATTAAGAAGTCTGGAGAACGTTTATAGATTTCGGGAAAACCGCGTGCGTATGAATGTTATTTGTTACTCCATTTCGATCGTTGCTGGCGGTTTAGGCGTAACATCATAATAGACTGTTGACACGTCTGAGCATTTCTTGGTTATTCCGTCGGCTATTTTCTCCAGTGTTTGCCACGGTATTTCTGAAACCTTTGCTTCTAGGAAGTTTTTGGTTTCAACCGATCGTATGCCGATGACATATGGTTTCTTCTCCGACACTTCTTTGATTGCATAGAAGACTCTTGCCACTTCTGGGTTTTCCGTGATGATTCTCGCTTGAAGAGATATGATGTTTTGCAGAGGTGTTTGATGAAACTTGCCGTTCATCGTTTCGACTCTTATGCCGATTACTTCTCCATAACGTCTTTTTCCACCTTCAACGCCTGTCGCCTTATCCTTGAAGACTTTCACGTGAACATTTCTTGATGGAACATTGAGAAGACGTGCAGTCGTCTCTTGAACTCGAAGTACTCTTGGCTGCGGGGCTTCCTCATTGTCCATTATAACTGCAAAGTACTGTGCAGGTTTGAGTCCTTGAAGCTCACTTTCGGCGATTGCAGTCGCCTTTCTCAGTGTTTCTAGCTTGTCGCGGCGAATTTCGCCGACAACACGCACTGACAAGCCTGGGCCTGGGAAGGGTTGCCGTTCAGAGAATTCAGGCGGCAAACCCAACAGTCTTGCCACCATTCTCACCTGTTCCTTGAATAATGGTAAAAGAGGTTCGACAACCTTGAAGCCGAATCGCTCCATCGGGCTAATACCCATCTGCTCCAAAACGTTATGCTGGGTTTTCACGCCGCCCACGGTTTCTATTATGTCTGCACGTATAGTGCCTTGCACAAGAATTTTGCATTTTTCTTTCTTGGCTGTTTCGGCCAAAACTTGGTAAAACGTCTCACGAAACATTTTCCGTTTTTCTTCAGCATCCTTAAGTGTTTTCATTGCTTTCAAGAAGCGTTCACGCACATCTACTACTGTCGCGGGCACGTTGAAAGGCGATTTTGAAAGCGTTTCGGCTACATGTTCTGGCTCGCCTTGCCTCATAAAAACGTCATCCAGAATGACGCAGGCAAGGTTTTCGCCGATAGCTTTGCGTGTTAACACTGCGCATGTTGTGCTGTCAACGCCGCCTGAAACGGCGACAAGCGCTTTTTCACTGCCTATGTTTTTTTTCATTTCCGCTACTGCAGTTTCAACAAACTTCTGCGGGTCGAAAATTTCCAATCTCGCACCCCTCCAACTCTGTTAGCAGTTTGCAGTTTTATGATTTGTGCATTTCGAAACGCGCGTGTCACGCAACACATGTCATCCTCACTCGAAGACTTGGAATTTCAACATGAAAACGCCTGAACAGCCAACAACGATTCCATCCACGTGCCCCAGGAAGACCAACCTGCAGGCCTGTGTGTGCTGAAAACCTAGGGGGAGGGGGTAGGTCATTTTTGGCTGTTTTTCAACCAAAAACCATGTTGAACAGTCCATACCATAGGCCTACACTTCCATGCCAGCAGCACCGTGCGCGTTAGCCGTTTCACCTTTGAAGGTAACCTATCCACCCCATATGGGGAGGTTCAACATCCATTTGCCAGAGAAGAGCAATAAGCTCGCCGAAATGGTGTATGTTCTCGAGTGCTGCGTGAATTAGAATGTCTTCAACCCGAACTAACATAGGCGGCGTTCCTGGCCTCGAAAATTCCACCTGCCTTTCAAGCTCTGCAGGCGTCATCTTCGCCAAGTAGGCTTCCGTTTTCGATTCAACCTCTCCTGCACGCTTTCTAAGTGAATCCATATCATGAAATTCCCCTGGGCTTCGAGAGACCCAATCTTTCGTACGGCCAGCAATGACGTAGTTGACCAACCTATCTTCCGCATCAACAGTATGCAGAAAGATGTTCCGCAGAGAATCAAAACTCGCTCCACGACTTTTGACCACTTCTTCCCAAGGAAGCTTGGCAAGCTGTTCTAGGTATCTATTCCGAAGTGACTGACCATATTCCAAAAGATTCCTTGAATCCATGCGATTTACATCCTATGGATTCTAATTGCCTGAAAAAGTAGATAACAGTTGAGGTCAAGCACATTACTCAATTATTTTGAAGAAATCTCTCTCCGTCAAAATTCCGACAAGTGCCCCATTCTTGACAACAGGCACAGCGCCTATGTGTTTCTCCCGCATAATCTTCGCCGCTTGACCAACATCAGTCTCCGGCTCCACCGTCAAAACGTTCTTTGACGCAATCTCAAGCGCTGGCGTGTTAAGCACTTGAATTATCGTTCCAGACTTCAAATGCTTGAAGACATCACCGCACCCGAAGAAACGTATAATGTCCATGGCCGTAACTATGCCCATTACCTTGCCGTCAGAAACTATCGGCAACCTTCTGAAGCCTTGAGTTGCCATCGTCTTCTCAGCTTCAAAAATCGTAGTCTTCGACAAAGCCGTGATAACCTTCTCTGACATGAGTTGAGCAACCGTAACACCGCTCGTCCTGTCAGCAAACAAAACCGCAATATCCCGCTCAGTCACAATTGCCTTCACACAGTCTTTTTCATCAACAACAGGCAAACCGCCAAGATTAGACTGTTTCATCTTCGCTATAGCTTCACTTATCTTCGCCGAAGTCTTGATAGAAACAACCTTTTGAGTCATGATAAGCTTGATCGGCTCATTCAACGCCTTGAAAAAGTTCCCGCCGCACTTTTGCTGAATAATCTCGAATTTTCGGCCACCACCAAGGTAGTCAACTATGTCCGTCGCTGTCACGATTCCCTCCAAATGCTTGGTACCAGGGTTAGCGATCGGCAGACGCCGAAAACCTTCTTTCGCCATCTTCTGAATTGCGTCATAAATAGGCGTGGTAGCCGCAACCATGACCACTGGACTTTTTGCAACTGTAAGTATCTCGCCCTCATGCTTCTTAGAAGCACGCGCCCTCAGATCCAACTGACCTGTTCCGCGAAGCGTTCTTCTGTAACTTTCCCTTTTCAAATAGTTTCCCTCTCACTTGACAACCAGTCTTGCAACATCTTCTCGGTCAACTATGCCAAGCAGCTTTCCGTTCTTGTCTTTGACCGGAACCCTTCCAACATCCTTAGAAACCATGACCCTCGCAACTTTGATGACTTTGGTTGAAGGCTCCACAGCAACCAAGTTAGTCTTCATAACCGAAGAGATTTTCGGCGAGTCCCTGAAACGCCCCTTCCTTGACTCAAACGCTGGCAACATAGCTCCAGACTCAAGAAGGTCTTTCATTGTAACAATACCCACTAGCTTCCCGTTCTTAACAACCGGAAGACCAGCAAAACGCGTTTCTGTCATCAAACGCCAGATATTGTCAATTTCATCTTCTGGCGAGCAGGTCACGACGTCTTTGGTCATGATTTCAGAAACATCTTTCAAGAATCGCTCAGGATTCGTCTTGATTAGTGTCCCGATGAAACTATCTAGCCCTACGACTCCCTTGTAGGTCTTGTCCTGAGCTGAGGCTACAACGGGTGCATACCATACATCGACTTTAAGCATGGCTCTAAAGGTTGAAGTCGCCTCATCCTCAACTGTCGCAATGTGTTTTGCAGGCGTCATTATCCCTTTTACCTTGATCGGGGAGATGGATGACGAAATCGTCATTACATCGCGACGTGAAACTTTCCCCAAAAGAACCTTGTTCACATCTGTTACTGGAAGAATCCTAAGGTCAAGATCACGAATTAAGGCCCGCGCCTTTGTAGCAAGGTCATCTTCATAAATCGACGGATGCTTTTGATCCATAATTTCTTTGACACGCAAACGAGCCCCCCTCACTCCTCAGCTTCCAATTCCACTCTGCAATCCTCACAGAAAAATTGTCCGTCAGTTTCCTTCAAATCGTCAGACCAGACTCCACAATGGTCACAATAACCGGCGAGCGGCGCCGACTCCTTCTCGGCCTCCTCAGCCATGTTCTCGCCTTCAATCCTTGCTTTCTCCTGCATCGTTTCCAGCAGCTCAGGCATGACACCTAAAACATCTTTGCTTGACACTATACCGACAAGCTTCCCTTTGTAAATGACAGCCAAACGCCTAATATCCAACCTGCTCATCCTTCGCGCTGCCTCACTAATTGTGACGTCTGGCTCAATCGTCATCAACGGAGCAGTCATCACATCCTTAGCCTTCATCGTGTCTGGCTTTGCATTCTTCGCCAAAACTCTCACGACAAGATCCCTTTCGGTGATAATCCCTATTGGCTTTCCGTCCTTAGTCGCCACTATTATGCAGCCGCAGCCGTGCTTGTCCATCAGGTCAGCAACCTTGTTTGCAGCAGCAGTCTCCTGAACAGTAACAGCTGGGCTACTCATAACGTCCTTGACCAACATTTTGGATCTTAACCCAATTTCCGCCATGGTTCTCGCCACGTAGATAACGTTTGCCAGTATTAAGATTTGGCTTCACTCAACTCAAGAGAAAACCACTGATTTAAAACTTGCCTTATTCTCGTTGAACAGAAATAATATCAGACTTGCCCAAGTTCAACTTTAGCCTAGATTCTAATGCAATCAATGGCTGTGGGATGCCAAATGCTGAAGACAATGAAGACAAATTAGCGAAGATCTCCTTTGTCGGTGAAGTAGTCAGTTTGGGATCCTGAGACGTCTACAGAATATCGGTTGAAGGCAACCCAATGGTCTTGCCGGGCGCGGGGAGATTGACAAGAGAGCGAACATTGCGTCAATTCTGAGCCTGCGAAAGGACATCTAACATTTTCAACCCTTTATAAGAACAGATATATAAAGAAGCAAAACAAAATGCTTGCTTGAAGGAAAGTTTAGGAGCAAGAAAAGTTGCCATTTAAACGAAAAAGCCGAGGAAGATCAAAAGGTGGCAAAGGAAGCAGTGGCGTAGTTCAATGTGCAAGTTGCGGGTCAATGGTGCCTCGTGACAAAGCCAAGAAAGTCACCAAGAGATATTCAATCGTTGATTATCAGCTCGCGAAGGAGCTTCGACAGAAGGGCGCATTCATTGCCACGCCCGCCACAACCAAGTATTATTGCGTGTCTTGCGCAGTGCACCGTGGCGTCGTGAAAGTCAGGGCTGAGAACGAACGACGAATGCGCACTCGCCCAAGAAGATTCTAAGCTTCAGCTAACTACTTTTTTCTTTGTCTTAACGTAAACGTAGATACTTCTCTGCAGGACGGTCAGGTTAGTCAGCACCGCAAGCAATATTACGGCTACGTTCATCACAGTCACAGGTTGCCAAAACACCCCCATCAAACTCGCGCCAGCAATGATCAATATACGTTCTGCCCTTTCCGCAAGACCAATCGACTCCATCTTTATGCCAGCTGCTTCAGCTCTTGCACGACTGTAGCTCACAAGCAGCGAACCTATTATTGCCGCTAAGCCCCAATGGAAATCGCACAATCCGCCAAACATTATGCCCACGTACAAAACAGCATCGGCATACCTGTCCAGCAGAGAATCCAAGAAACCGCCAAACACCGTTCCTTCTCCATAGATCCTAGCGACCGCACCATCCAGAGCATCACAGAAGCCGGACAACAAGAGCAATGCAGTTGCGAGCAACAGAAGAAGAGTATTCATCTGCCATTTCACATAAACAAAAGCCGAAAAAAAAGCAAAGACAACCCCGACAATAGTTATCACGTTAGGCGTCAGTCTGACTTCATGCGCAATCTTCGCCTCAGCTGCAAGCATGCCCTGAATTTTCTGCTTCAGCTTTGTCAGCATTGAAAAAGGCTTCTCCAGCAATTTTTATTTAAGCGTGCATATGCTATGTTTCAAGTTAAAAGGTGTTTGGCATGATTAACATCACGACAATCAAACTCGACGGAAAAAACTGCTGGGGCTTACGCACTGATTTACCTGAAAGCCCACCGTTGCTCCTCATAATCGGAGAAAAAGGTTTCGTAATGTGTGGCTTCCTAAGCATAGAAAGCGCTGAAAAACTAAGCGTGGCTGCCGCGGTCGTGAGCGGGGTAAAGACTTTCGAAGATGTTCTCAATGGACAAGTAAAAGCAGTGACATCAAAGGCCAAAAACCTTGGCGTTGCAGTCGGAATGATAGGAGCTGACGCCCTCAAACATATGTCATGAGAACCCATCTCCGACCCAGCTTCAGATTGAACAGAGCCTGAATGAAATGAGCCACACCTATTCTAACGAAGAGCTTCTAGACAATGTCGCCGCAGAAGTTGTAGTCTGCACCAAATGCTATCTTTGGAAAGGCCGGAAGAAAGCTGTCCCAGGAGTTGGCAATCCTGAAAGCAAAGCTTTATTCATCGGCGAAGCTCCTGGGCGGTCAGAAGACATCGAAGGCGAGCCTTTTGTCGGAGCAGCTGGCAAGTTCCTAGACGAGCTATTATCTGGAATTGGACTTTCAAGAAAAGATGTTTTCATCACTAATGTCGTGAAGTGCAGGCCTCCTGAGAACCGTGATCCATTGCCTGATGAAGTTGAAACCTGCACACCTTACCTTAACAGGCAGATAGGTATCATTCAACCAAGATTCATCGTCACTCTTGGCAACCACTCAACAGCATACATTCTTCAAAAAGCAAAGCTGCCCTTCCGTAGCTTAACACAAGCGCGTGGCAAGGTCTATGAAACATCGCTTCTCGGAATGGAAATTGCAATTTTCCCAACATTCCATCCAGCAGCAGCACTTTACAGCATACAATACGGGGATCAATTAGTGAAAGACTTCCAACAAATAAGAAATGAGCTCATGAAAAGAGAACTTGCTAACACTTAATCATCCCAGCGCGTCTCATGCGCTTACAGGTGGAGGGGGACGAACTGATCGGCCAAGTTTTCTGCGAAGTGCAATGCGATACAATTTTCTCAAAGACTTCACTAGACGCTCAACACTCGGCAAGCTGGAGTATATCAACGGAATGCCATCATATTCTGCCAACCTGACCGAGTACTCGTCGGGCTGGGTTCCATGGAAAATTACGACGCGTGGTTTCAGACTGCTGACTCGCACAACAAGCATTGGAGAAATGCCGTTTTCTATATTAGTGAAGATCAATGCCCGTTCAGTGGTAGCGCCAAAAAGCTGAGAAAACTCCAATCCTGAAAGGGTTTCAACAGCTCTTTGACTGTCTACTACAGTGTAACCATTAATCTCTCGAACAAACCTGTCTGTGCATGCGACAACTTTGCCGTCTATCGCTTTGCACAGGTATTCTACGCGCACAGGCAAAGGAAATTCACGGAGGTCCACTATGGCGTTGCTCGGGGAACTTGTGAGTTTGGCGAATTCGTGGGTGAAGCGGCTGCCGTGTTCTTCGTCAATTTTCAGCAAGGCCCATACAAATCTTCTTACAAATTTTGCTCCAGGGCTCGGTCGTCTTCCGCTTTCGTAGTCGCTGATGACTGATGACGAAACGACCATCTTGTCCGACAGTGTCATTTGCGAGATAGCGAAAAGCTCCCGCCACTTGCGCATGGTAGCCCCTGGCTTGCTTGACAGAATTATCTCTCCCGCGATTCTTCTTGCCAGAACAGACTCGCGTGCGCTTGGAGAGGCAGACATGTTATCGCTACCTTGCTAAACTGTCAAGCCCCCTTAGAACAGTATGCACTATAAAAACCTTAACGCATTACGAAATAGAATCATTCTAGACGAGAAAGAGAAGGAAAATCCCCACGACAACCATTATCGAACCGAAAACGTTGTGTGCAGTGACCTTTTCACGCAGCAACAGAATTCCTGCCAGTGTTGAAAAGAGAGGCGTCGTTGAAGATATTGGAACGGCTCGTGCTTGCGAAGTCACGGTGAAGCTATAAGACAAGAAGAACCACCCCACCCCCAATGCTGCAATCCCGCCGGCAATCAATGCAACCACGGTTCTCTTCCGTACCTTCAGAAAGCCTAACTTCCTGTCAATGATGGGTGAAGATGCTAGAAGCACAGCTGCGACAGTGATTACTCTGATCGTGTTAATGATTAACGCGTGATCAATGTCTGGCGATTCCTTCACCGCTACATCCATCATTGTAATGCTGACAGACCAAACTGCGGCAGTTGCAAGAGCGATGACCATGCCCACGATCAAAGCCTTTCTGGTGTAAGTAGTATTTGCTTGCGAATCTTGACCAAGAAATAGTATCCCGAGAACTATCACGACAGCACCAAGAACGACAGCCAAAGTTATCCGTTCTCCTACTAGAAAAACTGCCCATAAGACACTGAACAACGGATAAATGCATGTCAGCGGAACAGCCCGCGCAACACCTATCCACTTCAGACTCATGAAGTATAACGTGTCACCCAGACCCAAACCAATTATGCCACTAGCACTTGCAAGAAGAACCAGTTCCAGAGGTAATGTAGTTAAAACGGCAAGTTTGCCCAGAAATACCAAAAGCAACAGCAAAATAGAACCTGTCAGCGTGAGACGAATTATATTTGCTGAAATCGGACTCGCCTCTTCTAGCGCTTTCCTGTAAAACAGAGCTGACACTGTCCAACTAATGGCAGCGCCCAATGCAGCAAGTTCACCGATCATTGTCTCGGCCATCAGAAAGAATTTTGTTTGAAGTTATTAAATATTCTAGAACAAGTTAAGATCGGATGGTGTTCAATGAATGCACATTGACGTTAACTGGAATTCTGAAATCCGTGAAAGACTCCCACAACTCGCCATATGCGTCGGCTTAATCGACGAAGTCTCCATTCAAAAAGAAAATGAACAGCTCAGGCAACTTAAGACAACCCTCTATGAAGAAGTAAGAAGAAAATATGCCGTTGGGACCTTGAAAGATGATCTAACCGTGAAAGCCTATAGAAGCTTATATTGGAAATTGGATATCGACCCAATGAAGACAAGACCTGCCGGAGAAGCTTTACTTCGAAGGGTCCTGCATGGCGAACAGCTTCCAAACGTATCCACGGTTGTCGATGCTTACAATCTTGCTTCTATGAAGACAATAGTTCCAATGAGCGGATTCGACCGTGACCTCTTAACTCCGCCATTTCAAGTTCGTTTTGCCAGAGATGGCGAAACCTTCATGGGAATCGGTATGGAAACGCCGATGCTCTTGACGCAAAAAATGCTTGTGCTAACAGATGAAAAACAAGTCTTATGCGTCTATCCATATCGTGACTGTAATCATACAAAGATTACGATGACAACAAAGAATGTCGCGATAGTTGGATACGGTGCTCCGGGAATGGTATCGGACCAACTTAAAGAAGCTGTGGAAACTGCGCTTTCATTCATCAAACAGGTTTCGGAGGGAGAAATGACAACAACAGAAGTATTTCGAAGCTGAGTCGTCTAGGGAGGGTATTTCTCATGACAGATTGCTACTAGCATAATAGAGGAACGGCAAAGCAAGCAGAATCGTGTTGCGCCCTTTCGTTGTTAACGAGTAGCCTACTCTGAGAGGGGGTCCTTCATCTACTGATCTGCTTATGAATTCGTATTTGTTGAGGATTTTGAGTTTGTCAGACAACGTTCGGGAGTTTACTCTGAGAATTTTCTTCAACTCGCCAAATCCGGTTTTCTCCCTCAGGAACAATATGTAGAGGATTTGAAGGTTCCATTTCTGAGACAGAAGTTCAAAACTCGCTTCAAGTCCTTGTATAGTTGCCTTCAGTTCTTCCAATTCTAGCTTTTGCGTTCCGAATATCTGTTTTAGCGTCTGTTCTATGCCTTCAAGGTTGCTTTTCATTCGAGATTCAACGAGTTTGCGAAGCTCATTACTCAACACTGTTTGATGCTTCATTTTCAGCACCAGTTTGCTTACGTCATATATTGTTGAGTTTAACTCTTAAATCTAGTGTAGAAAACACACCAGAGCTATGCAAAAGAGTTTTTAGCTCTACACACAAAGAGAGACAGGTGTCTGACTTGTCTTTCCGAGCCAAGATGGAACAGGTTGCCAAAGAAAAGGGTTCCAATATTGTTCTAGCTTTTGACTTTCCCTTCGAAAAGCCAGAAAATCGGAAAGCCCTTTTCAATAGAGCAGAACGTGTCTTAGAGGCAGTTCATCCCTACATGTGCGCTGTGAAATTCAACCATCACCTGGTACTTCCCTTAGGCACGTTTGACGGAGTTGAAAAACTCTTGAAGACAGTTCATGAAAAAGGACTGATGACAATAATGGACTGCAAAGCAAACGACATTGGCGCCACAAACACAGTCATCGCAGAATACTACTATGCTGCAGGCTTTGACGCATTGATAGCGAATCCCTTCATAGGATGGGAAGAAGGGCTAAAGCCAATCTTTGACGTTGCACGTCGACGCGATCGTGGCGTGATTCTACTTGTCTACATGAGCCACAAAGGAGCAGTTGAAGGCTACGGACAAACAATCATCGACGCTGAAAGTGGTATGAAAACATCGCAGTATCTTTCTTTCGCAAAAAAGGCTCTAAAGTATGGTGCAGATGGTGCCGTTGTGGGCGCAACCTACCCTGAAAAAATAAGAGAAGTACATGAAATACTAGGGGGAAAGGTTCCGATATACTCGCCTGGAATAGGTGCGCAGGGCGCAACTGTTGAGCCTGCCGTGAAGGCAGGGTCTCGATACTTGATCGTAGGGCGAGAGATAACACTCGCAGACAAGCCTGCTGAATCAGCAAAGATCAGAGACTTGGCCAACCCTGTGGTATGAATCTAAGAGGAACCCCATCTTAACCTGTCTGCTTCTGCGCCAATATTGTGTATCCGTTGACCCAATTCCTATGATAGTAACTCGTAAACTTGTCTTTTTCGAAAGTGATCACGCGTAAGCCTTTCAAGAGAATATCAAGCTCCTTACGAGTGAAGTGATGACCGAAATGGAGAACCTTGCCTGTTTCATCTCTAACCGTGATTGTTCCTAGTTCCCCTGTGACGCCGACATCATCTCTATATCTCTTCTTGTAAACACGGTTTTCCCAAGTGCGACCAAATTCCTCGATGAATACGTAGCCTGATTGTTTGAGGACCCTGTTAACTTCGTCCACTATTCTTAGTCTCTCAGCTTTCGAAACGAGAGTCAGAACACCAAGCATCGTCACCGCATCAAAAGAAGAGTCCGGAAAGCATAGGTTTTGAGCATCGTTGACAACAAAGTCTATTCCTTGACGGATTCTTTGCTCTTTTGTCTCTTCCAGAGCTAGTTCAACCTGTACTCTATCTAGGTCGACACCGATAACGTCAAGGTTGTTTTCATGCAGGAAGAAACAGGCTCTTCCGTACCCGCAACCAATGTCCAGAATATTTCTTGCTGATTTGTTTTTGATGAATTTGATAAGCCTCGTCGGCAAAGGAATAGTGTATGGCTTCCTTTCACCGCAAGACTTCATCTTCCACGTCTTTCCCAAAGCTCTTTTTTCAGCAAGTCTCTGACAGAGGACCTTATTGCTGAACTTCTGCTCGGGTACATGTTAGCTCTTACTAGCTCGTCTAATCCTTCCAGATAAGCTTCTGGCAGTAATACTGTTACGAGTTTCAAAATTCTTTCCCTCAGACATGTTACGCATATAACATGCAGCAAATATAAGATTTCACGCTGTTAAACGCCGTTTTTCAAGCTCTGCAGTTCTCTCATTGTCTGCTGAAAAGTCTTGGCAACATCATCAACATGAAGAGTGCGACGGCGAATACCTTCCTGAACCAATCCCGCCGCAACCAATGCAGAACCTACAGCTCCGCTTACAAATGGTTCGGGGAGCGCTATCAATGTTAAACCAACTTTTATGAGGCTCGAATGCTTTCCTTCGCGCCATAGTTTCTTCGTTCCTTCAACAGTCCCGATTGTTCCCTTAAGGGTTGTCGCCACGTCAACGTAGCTTTCGCTCCATTCATTCAAGGCAGCAGCGAACGTCTTTACTTCTTCTTTTTTCATTGACTGAGCACTCAGCAATTACCCGATATGCGAGGCTAAGCAAAAAAGACTTTGCGGGAAAACTGAACCGAAAACTGTTTTTCAACAAACAAACAAGCCAATATTTTGAGGAATAGCTTGAAATTTCTTGCATCTGCACAGGCATACTTGTTCTTGATTGTAGCAATGTTGGAAATCACGATCAGCTATCGCATATGAGACAGCGCTGAAGTGTAGGCCTTCATTATGGACTGTTCAACATGGTTTTTGGTTGAAAATCAGTCAAAAATGACCTACCCCCTCCCCCCTAGGTTTTCAGCACGCACGGGCCTGCAGTTTGGTCTTCCTGGGACACGTGGATGGAATCGTTGTTGGCTGTTCAGGCGTTTTCATGTTGAAATTACAGTGGCGCGCGATGTGCTGTCTCGGTGGAAGCCTTTAGCTCAAAAGCAAGCTAGCGTTCTCTTTTTCCTTGGATGAAGTCCTCAACCGCTTGCTTAGCCACAGGATCCGGTACCTGGATGGGCGGATGCTTGAAGGCATATGACGATATGCTCAACAACGCGCCCGCGATCTTGCGGTCCAGTGCTATCTTCACTGCTCGTATCAAGTCGATCACTACGCCTGCGCTGTTAGGTGAGTCTTCAACTTCCAGCTTTGCAGAAATGGTCAATGGTCTGTCGCCGAATTTTCTTCCTTTAAGCCACAGGTAGCAGATTTTCTTGTTTCCCAGGAACGGGACATAATCTGAGGGTCCGATGCGGGTGGGCAGATCATAAGGGACAAGGCTTGTGACGGCTTCCGTCTTGCTGATTCGTTTGGTTTTCAGCCGTTCCTCAACTGTCATGTTTAGGAAGTCTGTGTCTCCTCCGAGATTCAGCTGATACGTCTCGTCTATGATGACTCCCCTGTCCACAGCCAGTCTCGCTATTGCGCGATGTAGAATGGTCGCGCCTAACTGGCTTTTTATGTCGTCTCCTGCGATTGGGAGTCCTTTTTCCTCAAATTTCTTGCTCCATGTAGCGTCTGAAGCGATGAACTCGGGCATGCAGTTGATCATTGCGCAGCCCGCATCAATCGCGGCTTGAGCGTAAAAGCGTGTGGCAATTCTGCTTCCGACAGGTAGATAGTTTATGAGTATTTCTGCTTTAGTCTTCTTCAGGACTTCCACGACGTGGTCGGGGTTGACTTCGTCCTCGTAAACGTTGAAGACTTGTTTCATGTGGTCGGCTACGCCGTCAAGGATTGGTCCGCCAGTGACTTCGACGTCTAAGTTGGGCACGTCCGCGAATTTGGCGCAGCAGTTTGGCGCGGTGAAAATGGCTTCAGACAAGTCCTTACCGATCTTGTTTTTGTTCACTTCAAAAGCTGAAGTAAACTTCACGTCTCTTACATGGTATGGTCCGAACTTGACGTGCATTAAGCCTGGAACGTTTGTATCTTCTTTTGCATCTTTATAGTATTGGACTCCTTGAACGAGTGCTGAGGCAGAATTGCCGACGCCTACTAATGCGACGCGAATTTCTGGCAAGACAAATACTCCTTGATGACTATTCAGTTTAAGGCTTTAACGAACGTCTGCTGTATAACTTTTTCTGGAAATATGGCAAAATTAAAAGGGAGCTTGGACCAGTTAGACACCATGCGAAGAAGGTGCATATCATGAGTGGGGCAGATGTTGTTGTGATATATGAGCCTTTCAAAGAAGTCGTAGTAATGGAGAAGGACTACTTTGCGACGGTTGAAGAAATAGCGAGGTTTACATCGATAATTGCTGGTGGAAAAGCTGCATGCTTGTACTGGGTTGATGGCGTGGTTTTCTTGTATTTTCCGCTTCCTGCGTCAACAGAGACAACGGCCAAAATGTTGGTGGAAAAGGGACGGGTGTACTGGACTTATCTGGGGTATTCTTTTATGCCGAAATATCAGCCTGTAATAGAAACGCGGGAGAAAATGATCATTCCAGTCGTTGACATGACTAGTAATGTACTTATCAAGAAAGTTGCTGCCTGGCTGAAAGAACAAAAATAACCGTTCTTTTTCAAACTTGGGTTATGTTGGAACAGCTCGATGCAGAACCATGGGTTCTGATTTCTTGAATAAATTATGCCTAAGAGGGAAAATCTCCTCAGGGGCGGGTGAGGGCGCGAGATTCGTCAGCCTTCCTTGGGTAAGAAAGCAAATGGCAGAGAAGTTGGGTTTCACCCCTTTTCCAGGAACATTAGACATAATGTTGGGTCGAGATAGCGTCGAGGTAAGAAAATCGCTGATGAAGGCTTCTGGCATTGAAATCTTGCCTGCCCCAGGTTATTTTCGAGGAAAGCTTTTCAGAGCTAAATTAAGAGGGGCAAAGTGTGCTTTGGTTGTTCCAGAAGTTCTTGGCTATCCAGACGACATTATCGAAATCGTTGCACCTGCAAATCTGAGAGACGAACTTCGTCTTGTTGATGGTAGCCTGGTCGAAGTTGAGGTCACAGTTTGACTGATTTTCCTCGCTTGCACTCTATGAAGTTCTTGACGTATTCTTGGAAACGTCCTTTTTTCTGCAAGTAACGTCCATATCTCGCTAAGGCGCTCATTGCTCTTGCCGTGTCTTCCGGTGATGAATAGGCTGGGATGCCTAGTCTGTCGAACCTCAGGCGAATACTCAAAGCCATTTCGGTTTCACCGATGTCGCATGCAACCATTGGCTTTTCATATTTGCTGGCGACTTTTGCTACTCTGTCGACGAAGTCCTCTTTCACGGCTGGCAAATGGTGCAGTCCAAGCATTATTATGCCGTCGATTTCTGGGTCTTGAAATACGATTTCTGTTGCCAGTTCGAACATTTCTGATGTGCCTGAACCCGTTATATCCACAGGATTCAAGTTTGTTGCGAACTTGGGAAGTCTTCCTTCAGTCTTCAATTTTTCGAATTTGACAACTGTCTCTTCAGAGAAACGTTTGACATTCAGTCCTATCAATCCGCATTCGTCTACTGCCATTATTCCTGGGCCTCCCGCGTCAGTGACTATTCCTACGTTCTTCCCTCTGGCGGGGACCTGCATCGATAGGGCCTTTCCAGCGTGGAAGAATTCGTCCATATCTCTCGCCCTCACAATACCAGTTTGTTCAAAGACAGCATCATAAATCTGATCTGACCCGGCTATCGCACCTGTGTGTGAAGCGGCAGCTCGCGCACCTGCTTCTGTTCTGCCTGACTTCAGTGCAACTACAGGCTTTTTCCTGGTGGTTTCCTCAGCTGCTTCCATGAATTTTCTTCCGGATCTTATGTCTTCGACATAGAGGAGTATTACGCCAGTTTCGTCATCATGATATAAATAACGCAGCATTTCGGATTCGTCTACGTCGATTTTGTTCCCGAAACTCACGAACTTGCTTACTCCTGTGTGTAAGCCGGCCAAATAGTCAAGGGCTGCTGCGCCGAATGCACCGCTCTGAGTGACAATCGTTATACTTCCAGGCATAGGACGGGGTGTTGCGACGACTTCATCTCCTGTTGTCAGCACCTTTGTTTCTGGGAGAAACAGCATGTCAACGCCTGTTCTGGAATCGTATACTCCAAGACAGTTGGGTCCAAGGACTCGCATTCCTGATTCTTTGGTTATAGTCAATAATTGGTTTTCAAGTTCATGGTTTCCAACTTCTCCGAAGCCTGCGCTGATTATGACGGCTGCCTTGACCTTTTTGGTTGCTGCTTCCTTCATTACTTGTGGTACAATGTTCGCTGGAACGATAATCACAACTAGATCTAGGTCCCCTGGAATTTTCATTACATTCGGGTAACATTTGATCCCTAGAATTGAAGTTTCATTAGGGTTAACGGCATAGAGCTGCCCCTTGAAAACCTGTCTCCGCTTGTTTTCAACAAAATTCTTGAAGATGACTTGTCCTGCTTTTTCAGTTCTTCTTGTTGCTCCAACAATCGCGACTGAACGTGGGTTGAAAAAAGCGTCCAGAGCTTTCACTTTTTCTTCCATTGTCGCCTTCACTCGCTGGTTCTTACAATAACTACGGGTTTATGCTTTACTCTCTCAAGCATTTCCCAACTCACATCGGTCAAGTCAACTTTGAATCGTTCAGCCATGTCCCACACTGTTCTGCCGGCGCCGAATCCTCTGGACCGATTTGCCAGCTCGGCAATATTCAAAGCCTCTTCGACGGTCAAACTGCGCCCCGCGAGGGCCAGGGGCGTTGCTCTTCTTTTCAGCCTAAAAAACCGCCCGATGACATATGCCACGAAGCCCCCGCAAGAGTGAATGCCCCTTATCGGCTTTGGACGAGGAGTAAAATGAAAGTTCCTGAACGAAGAAGTCTTATCGGTGTCAACGACCATTACCGCGACCTTTTTCCCTAGGAGCGCATGGATTTTGTTGCAGATCGTTTCTGCTATCAAATCAGGATCGTTCAAGGGCAGACTCACGTAGGCGTATGGCAGATTGCTTCCATCGATGCCGCCTTCGGATCCAAACATGAGTGCTTGTAGCATACCCGCATATTGTATGGCAACTTGCTTGTGGCGACTTCCCGTTTCAGATGGATACTGTCGGATTTGGTTGAGCAGTTTTTTTCTGAGATGACAGAGAGGGCCCAGCAAGTAGCCCCATACTGTGCGCATCCACAATGTAGCGATAAATCTTGCACTTAGACTGGAGTTGACTTTGCTCTCATCTACTATGTTGTTTCGAGCCGTTGACAATGCTTTTTCCGAAATGACAATTAAGTCGTTGTCAACTACTTTTCCGTCAATGTGTTCAATAATTTGTTTCAGGTAGTTTTGTCCTGGTCTCCAATATTTCGTAGCTATTGATAGAACTTTGTACCTGGTCATTTGAATCGCGTTTGTTTTTCAAAATGGGACTTGTGCGTTTACATTTTTCGGAATTTTTCTTTTATTTCTGTGATGTTGCACGTGACGGGCTTCATTTTTCCTTCTGTGCAGTAGCCCAGTTCGACACAGGTTGGTCCGCAGTTCTCGAATAGTGCGGGTGCGGCTTTCTTCGCTTGCTTGAGCATTTCTACTGCGACTTCTACGATTTCCCATTGGGCGCGGGCGCAGCAGCGCAGGTTGAAGAAGTGTCGCAGCTCTCTGGCGTTCATTGTTACGATTATGTTGGTTTTGGCAGCGTTTGGAAGGATGAATCTTGCGTCTTCCTTGGGAATTCCGATTTTGAGGAGTTTTTGGTAGGTTTCTGAGATTTTTTCCAGTGTGTCGTCGAAGGTTTTCTTTGCTTCGTCGTTGTCTGTAATGCTTGGGGGGATGACATACTTTTCGAGTGTGTCATATGTTACGTAGCGTTGGCTTTGCTGGGTGTATGACGCAATGCGATGTCTGACTAGCTGGTGTGTCATGGCTCTTGAAACGTCTTCAAGGCTGAAGGTGAATGATGCATGTTCGACTACGGAGGCGTGTCCGTAACCTGTTACCATCTTGATTTTGCGTTTTGCGGTTTCAGAATCGATCTTTTCGAGAATTTCTGATGGTTTTCCGCTTTTTATCGTTGCCTGAGCTGCCGTTCCGCATAATAACTCTGCATCTGCAGTATAACGAAGTAGTTTGACCTTCAATTCCTCAATCTCTCCTTCTCAGGCTCCCATGCGCTAGTGATCCGCAAGATTTTCTGTACTAATTATTTTGCTGAGCATATAAAACAGTGTCAGTTAAGTGGTTCAAGATAGGTTTGAGTTTCTCAGACATGGGCGTATACGCGATCTGTTGTGTACTTGCCGGTGTGCATTTCCTGTTCTATTTCTTGTAGCAGCATTATTCGTCTGAAGGTTGGTGGGTGTGTTGAGAACCAGCTGTTTATCGTTTTCCATGTGGATTTGGCTTCTTTTTCCATGGCGAGTTCCAGTTCTTTCTCGTCTAACACTCCATCATGGTCCAAGTCGTATTCGTCTTTCTTTTCCATTATCTCAGATATTTCCTGTTTAGCAAGCGAAGGGTCGCCTATGTAGAAGGCTCTTACGCCTGATGGGGCTTTCGGTGAGAGTGAAAGTCCGTAGGTGATCTTTGCCAGGGCGCTTTCGAGATTGCTCGGTGAGTTTGTTACGTAGGCTGAGTAGGCGTCTGCATAGTGTTCTCGCAGTCTGCTGAGTCTCATTACGCATAGCAGTGAGATTATGTAGACTACGTAGGATAGTATTCCGATGATGAATAAGGCTGCTCTCATGTCGCCTTCGTTTCTTTGTCTTGAGGATCTGCCGGATATCCAGGCTGTTGTCCATGTTCCTCTTGCGACAAGGTAAGCAATTAACGGCAGTGCTGAAAGTACTGTCATGACGATGTAGTCTTTGTGTTTTAAGTGTCCGAGTTCGTGTCCGATGACGGCTTTGACTTCGTTTTCGTTCAGGTTTTTCAGCAATCCTTCGTGTACTGCCAGTGTGGCGCTTTGGGCTGTTCTGCCGAATACGAAAGCGTTGGGGGTGTTTTCGGGGACTATTGCTAGTTTGGGCATTGGCAGACTGCTTTTGTCGGCTAGTTCTTTTACTGTGGATTCAAGCCATGGGTTTTGGCCAGGCTGCAGGTACTGCAGTCGTGTTGACATTTTTACGATGGCTGGTCCAATAAGGTATTGAAAGAGGATGAATACTATTGGGAGCGCCACAATGAGAATTATCCAGTAGGTGAGGCCGATTGTGGCGACGAATTCTTGGATGATGAACAGTACTGCGAACAGGAAAGTGGCGAAGATCAGGGACACCAGTAGTATGCTGGTTCCCATTGCGAGTTTCAGTTGACCGAGTCTTGCCAAGTTTTTGTCCTCTGTTCTTTATGACAGAAAAACGCGTTGGAATTAAAGTTTTCTTAGCTGTATGCGGCTCGGCTAGATGAGCGTGGATTTGGACGTGCGTTGCAGGCCTACTCATTGTAGTTTTTGATTGAAAACAACCAAACAGAAATCAGAGCACACCAGCTTCCACAATAAATGAAAAGACATTTGTTGAAATTGATGGACTTTTCGACGCTGGCGGAAGGGTCCCAAGGAACAGACTGTTACGAAAATAAGATACTGAAAGAAAACCTTGTCGCTTTGTCATCAGGCATTCCTATGTTGGTTTTGTTTTGGCATACGCTTCTTGTATTGCCTTGGTCTGTGAAGCCGTCAATAGAATACTCTTAAAGGATTCGTCTTTGAGTTTTGACGCGCGCGCTAATGCATGCTTCACCAATGTTCCTTTCGGGAATTCTGCGAAAAGCAATAATTATCTGAATGTTCTCTTCTTGTGCTTGTTATACAAAAGGAGCTACTGGCGGAATCGTGGCGTGACTGAAAATAACTGTGGCAAAATTGTAACCAGTAGGTTATGTCTTAGACCCTTTAGCAGAGAGGATTTGAATGCCTATGCAAGAATCATTGGGGACCCTGAAGTTGGTAAATGGTTTCCAAAAGGAAACGGCTACACGCACGAAGAAGCTGAGAAATCCCTGAACAGCATTTTGAAGCACTGGGAAAAACATGGCTTTGGAATCTGGGCAGTAACCGACAAGAAAAACAAAGATGTTCTTCTTGGTCGTTGTGGGCTAAACCTCATCACTGAAACTTCAGAGGTCGAGGTAGATTTCATTATTGCAAGGAGTTTTTGGGGATGCGGATATGCCACTGAGGCAGCAAGAGCAGCTCTCCAATGTGGCTTTGAGACTCTGAACTTGGACAGAATTATTGCGCTTGCGAAGCCAGAGAACGTTGCGTCGCGCCGAGTTATCGAAAAAATCGGAATGCGCTACGTAAGAAATGCGGAATACTGGGGTATAACCTGCGCCTACTATGAGATTTCCAAGTCGGAATATGCCAACATGTTGGCGGATGATAGGCTCAAGACTAAAAAATGAAGTTACGGCGCCTCCATTTTATTTCTTTTACCGTCTATTCTTGCGACGCCACACGCTTAGGCCATGCGCGCGCTTGCGCTCTCTACCATAAATTCGGAACGTCCATTTATCATCTCACTTCCTTCTCTGAGTCTATTAGACTCGTCGGTCAACAAGAAGAGAGGGCATGTTTTTACCAGTAAACTTGTGCTCCATTTTTAGTCATGCTTCCGAAACTACCCAGACTGCGCTTTTTTGAGCAAAACAGGTGCCGGACTGAGGCCTAAAACAGTGGTGCTCCGGCCGGGATCGGAACACATTTTTACTGGTAAAAATACGTTTCGGATATGCTTGACGAGAGTTCGAATCTCTCTTTGGCTACCATGAACCCCAAGTCAGCTCGATGTTCAAACTCTCAGCCTCTTTGTTGAGGAGACAGGTCTGTGCGGTATGGTCCTAATCATGACTGATTGGCAAATGTGCTTGCGAGGGATAATTGCGACTCTTCTTCGTCCTGTAATTGATTATGGACAATAGCGTCAGTAGCATCATTAAGGCAAGAACGCTCGGAGTTGGGTATTCCGATATTGTCCATGTTCCAACTATCTGAGCCTCGTGGTTGCTGTGGTTGTAGGCAAGGTAAATATTTGAAGTTTCATAAAAGGCATACTTTTCAGTATTTTTACTTCTGTCAGTCTTATTTTAGAGTAAGAGTTAAAATGTCCTATGAAGATTCTATATTCTTGGAGAGGTTGTGAAAGGAAAATGACTCTCTTAACGGCGGAAGAGAAAGAATTGCTAGCGAGGGCGGCTAGTTTGATGGGTGAGTTACTAGAAACCCTTGAAGTTGTGCAAGATAAGAAGCTTGTTAAAGATTTAAAGATTGCATTGCGAGAAGTTGAGGAAGGTAAAACCAGACCGCTGGATGAGCTTATAAGAGAGTTAAACCTTGAAAACGAGATTTGAAATTCGATTTACACCTCGTTTCTTAAAGGAAATTGAAGCCTGTGATCGAGAGGTTCAAGTTCGGATAATTCGAGAAATCAACATTCTTAAAACCAATCCTTACATAGGAAAGACATTACACGGTGAATTTAAAGGAGTCTACTCTTTGAGAATTGGAGACTATCGAGTCCTTTACCAGATAAAGGGAGATGAAGTGGTTTTGTTGATTGTAGGCCATCGCAAGCGCGTCTATGGATAACTCTACTATAACCAACTGATATCCAGACTCTCAAAGCTACTATTTTTACCAGTAAATTCGTGCTCCAATTTTGACTATACTTCCGAAATCGCTCAAATTAAGCTTTATTAGCTAAAATACGCCTGAAACAATCCTAAAATTGGAATGCTCCGGCCGGGATTTGGACCCGGGTCCGCGACTCGAGAGGCCGCTATACTTGACCGGACTATACTACCGGAGCGCTGGACTAGATTACTTGCAGACGCAGTATATTTTTGTTCCCCATGATCGGTAACGCCATTGATGTTTTCACGTTATCACGGCTGCCGGAGAATCTTCTATAAAGTGTTAAATATTCACGTGCTCTGATTTTCTGAAGGAAGCACTGACTGCACGCTAGAACCTGCATCAGATATTGTTGACACAACTATGTTGACGTTATGCATGAGGAGAATGGTGGAGAATATTCCTTGAATGAGGGAACGGTTCTGAGAACCTTCATCGCCACCACTCTTCCCATGCAATAGATATGTGATCGTTGGCAACCTTTAGTTTTGTCGCTGAGCGTCGGAAAAAGCTTCTCAAAGGGAGAATCTGCTGCCCTGTTAAATCTTGGATTTGGGAATGATGTTGGCAAAAACGAATAGGGAAATTAAAAAAATTTAGGGGAGGTTATTAGTCTTCTTCGGGCATTCCGCCGCCGGGTGGTTTTCCGGCTCCTGGTCCTTCTTTGGGTTTGGTTGATGCTATTACGTCGTCTATGCGGAGTATCATTGCTGCGGATTCAGTGGCTGATTTTACTGCTTGTTCTTTGACTATGAGTGGTTCGACCACGCCTTTGTCGCGCATGTTTTCGATTTTGCCTGTGAACACGTTTACTCCTTTGTACTGGCCGTCTTGTTTTTCGTGTGCAGACCTGAGTTCTACTAGCACGTCTATTGCTTCGAGTCCGGCGTTTTCGGCAAGGGTCTTGGGTATCACTTCGATTGCCTCAGCGAAGTTTTCTATTGCGAGCTGTTCTCTTCCGCCAACGCTTGTGGCGTATTTGCGGAGTTCTTTAGCAACTTCGATTTCTACTGCGCCGCCGCCTGCGACTATTTTGTTGTCTTCTATGACGTCTGAAACCACGGACAATGCGTCTGTCATTGCTCTTTCAGCTTCGTCGACCATTCTTTCAAGTCCAGCGCGTATGATTATGGCGACTGAGCGGGGGTCTTTGCATTTTTCGACAAAGATCATTTTGTCTTCGCCGAGTTTGCGTTCTTCAACTAGACCAGCGATGCCTAGGTCTTGGACTTTGAGGTCGCCTAGGTCTGTGATTATTCTTCCGCCTGTGGCTCTTGCTAGTTTTTCCATGTCTGACTGTTTTGCGCGTCTTGCTGCGAGGATTCCCTCTTTTGCTAAGAAATGCTGTGCCATGTCGTCGATGCCTTTTTGACAGAAAACAACGTTTGCGCCTGAAGCTTTGATTTTGTCAACCATTTCCTTCAGCATCTTGTTTTCTTGGTCCAGGAAAGCTTTCATCTGGCTTGGGTCGCGTATTCTGATTTCGGCGCTCATTTCTGTCTTTTCAATTTCTAGCGCAGCATCCAGCAGGGCTATTTTGGCTCTTTCAACCATCTTAGGCATGCCTGGGTGGACTACTTCCTTGTCTATAACCAAGCCTTTAACGAGCTGTGATTCGAAGAGGCTTTTTCCCGTTTTCTTTATGACTTGAATGTTGTCTGTGTCGGCGATGTATTTGTCTCCGCGTTGTTCAACTATCAGCCTTACGGCGTCAATTGCCATGTCTGCAAAGTGTTCTCTTGCTGAGCCGACTCCTTTGCTTGCCATTGATGTTATTGCGACTTTTTTGAGAGTTGCGCGGTCGTCCATGTCAACGGGCATTGCCACGTTGTTCATTGCTTCAACTGCTCTCAAGCCTGCTTTGCGGTAGCCGCTGACGATGATTGTTGGGTGGATGTTCTGGTCTAGGAGTTCTTCAGCTCTCTTTAGCAGTTCGCCTGCTAATACTACGGCTGTTGTTGTTCCGTCGCCTACCATGTCGTCTTGGGTTTTGGCGATTTCCACCATCATTTTTGCTGCTGGATGTTCAACTTCTATTTCGTTGAGGATTGTTGCTCCGTCATTTGTTATGGTTGTGTCTCCTAAGCTGTCGACGAGCATTTTGTCCATGCCGCGTGGTCCCAAAGTTGTCTTTAGGACTTCGGCTATGACACGTGCCGCCATTATGTTGTTTCTCTGGGCTTCTTTGCCTCTGTTTCGTGTTGTTCCTTCTTTAAGGATCAGGACTGGTTGTCCCGATGCTGTCGTCGTTAAGTAAGCCATACATACCCTCCATTCAATTCTAAAACCTTCTGATCGCAAATAAGCAAAAATACTCGGCAATATAAGTTTTACCTCTGTATGTCTGTTTCTGCAAGTAAACAGATGCAAACTGGTTGATGGGAACGTTGATTTCGATCTTCTGCGGTGCAACAGCTTAAATTTCAGTTTGCCACTTATTTTTTGGGTGGTCTGGTCTTTGCGTGTTTCGGTTCGGTTTTTCACGACGCTTAGAGAGGTTGTTGGGAAGAAAGAGGAGATGCTGCAGTTTCCTAAAGGCGAAAAGGTTACTGTGAATGATGTTCTTGATCGGTTGAGCAAGGAGAATGGTAAGGCGTTTAAGGAGTATGTTTATGATCGCAAGACCGGTGAGGTTAGGGGTTTTCTGCAGTTTCTTGTGAATGGTAGAAGTGTGTCTTCGTCTGGGGGTTTGGCGTCGGAGCTTTCAGATGGGGATGTTCTTGTGATTCTGCCGCCGGTCGGCGGCGGTTAGTATCAGCAGTGGGCCCAATTTATGTAGTTTTTGACTGTTTTGCGCGCGCGAGTGATGAGAAGAAGCCCGACCACTGGCGAACACTTAGCCTACAGGTATGTTGTTGAATAACCCAATTCGCCACAATTACTTCGCCCATGCCGCCGCGTTCAAAATCGTTTTCAGAACACCTTCCGCATCATCACATATCTTATAACGAATAGAAAGCTGACCTGCCTCAGTCAATGATGGAACTTTTTCAACAATCTTGGCTTTCAAAAGCACTCTTAGGTGTTTCTCGACAGTCGACCTATGTCGATCGAGCCTCCTTGCAATTTCGCCTGGGTTTGAAACTCCCTGCTCTATGCACTCCAGAATTCGGAGTCGAGATTTGTCAGCAAGAGCCTTCAGAAACCTTTCAGTTGTCTCGTATCCGCTCATCATTGACGCCTTTTCTTGAAGATTCAGTGTATTGCCTCCCAGCAAATAAATTTGCCCGTTGGCAAACAAAATCACTCAACCCTCTGGAAACCATTATCTCAAACAAGACAGCAATACAGACTAGAACGTGATAACTTGTGTATCATCCAACGGTAAAAGGCACATACTACGACATGGGTCATAGGTATGGAACAGTCGTTCACGGGCACGGTTTCAAAGTTTCAAGCCAATCGAAAGAAAAACTCGATTTCGGTAGAGAATCTGAACCAGAAGTCAAACGCGTCTTTCCCGAGATCCTAGAGGAAATCAGAGGATTTGCAGACGCTTGTAACGCACCGTACGAGCAGCTGACAGCTTTCATGTGCAGTATCGGCGCCTTCAAAGCCGAACCCAACTGCAGTGTATTCGCTTCCTTCACAGGCTCCGACGTTGTGTTCGGCCGAAACTACGATTTCCTCTACAGTTTCAAAAAGTACACCGAAAGCTACCTAACTTGCCCCGAAAATGGTTACAGCAGTCTTGGCCACACAGACGTTTTCATTGGACGGGAAGACGGCATAAACGAGAAAGGTCTGGCCATAGCCATGACTGGAGTGAGTTCTCCAGGAAACCATTCAGGCGTAAGCTTCTGCCTTGCCATCCGATGCGTTCTCGATAAATGCGCCAACGTCGACGAAGGAGTCAGAGTTCTCGAAAACGTTCAGCACGTTTCAACTTTCAACTACCTTCTTGCCGACAAACAAGGAAACATTGCCGTAGTCGAAGCATCGCCCGACAAAGTACGAGTACGGAGACCCAACAAGGGCGAAGATTTCATTGTGTGTACAAACCATTTTGTCCATCCAGAGATGCAAGACAAGGAAGACCCCAACGCGAGAAGCACAACTGAATGGGATTCACAGCCAAGATACGCAACGATTTCGCGTATTCTAAAAGAAAACAGTGGAAAAGTCAACGTTAGACTTGCTGAAAAAATCCTGTCAAACCACAGTGGCTACGTCTGTTCGCATCAACAGAAAATAAGGTTGGGCACGATCTGGTCAGTCATCGCAACCTTGAACGAGCCTCAGATCCTGAGAGCAGAAGGACATCCATGCAAAGCAAGCTACAGACGCGACCTCCGACTTAACAAAGTTATCCAAGAGCGAAGAATGTAACAAGCGCGCGCGACTTCTCTCCCCCTAGGTTCTTGTTATAAACAGTATTGCGGGCGGATTTTAGTCGGGGTTTCATTCTGGCCTTGATGTGCTGGTTTTTGGTGGTCCAGAGGGGCTGAAGAAGAACGGAGAAAGGAGGAAATGAAGATATTTATTTTGTGAGTTTGTCTTCAGCTCTTTCTGGACCTTGACTTACAAGGTATGTTGATTCATGCCGTCTTTTATGAGGATAGTCGGACACATTTCGAATGAGACTAGTACAAAACCTGGATCGAAATTGCCGGGTGCTAACACGTCATAGAAGCTCTTTTCCATGCTTTTCGCACTCTGCGACCTCAATGATATCAAAATTGGGAAAATGAAAAGAACGCCACGGTGACTGTCCTGTGTAGAAACGGAATGGTTGGGAACCAAAGTGCGTCTGAGCCCTAGAGAATAGGAAGAGATTCTATGTTGTACCGGCCCATAATCTCTTTAAGTGCGTTTTTTAGATCATTTTCAATCTCAGCCGGTAAGAGTTCTGGAACATGCTCCTTCAATAATTGGTCAACGGTTTGTCTGGCTTTGCTTATGATGTCTTTTGATCCTTGCTTTCTCTCAGCTTCCAATGTAAACCTGTCAATGACGTCGGAGGGCATGAAATGCTCTTTCTTCAACCAATCGCGTGTATGTTTTTCTGCGAGATAGTGACCGCCCGGACCAATCTTGCTTATGGTCTCCAATGCGTACGTTTCACTGTTGGCAGTTATGCCGTCAACAAATCTCAGGGCCATTCCGCAGACTTCATTGTCTATCACTAGCTTTTCAAGCGATTGGCAATTCTCGGATACGAGCATTCCAGGTCCGGAAACCACGTTTATGCCAGCTAGAGCTCCAAGTAGTATTCCAGAGCTGGTTTCAATTCCGCTTTGGACGTCAAGCATCTTAGAGTCGCTGAGTCCCAGATACGCGTGGCTTGGCACTTTGTAGTATTTGGCGATTTCAGAAGCGGCGCAGGCTACCATCATGTTTTCAATTGACCCAAGGCAGGATGAGAGACGTCGCATGTCGAATGCTGTTGGTGAACCTCCATAGATGACAGGTGCTCCTTGATTTGCGAGTTGAGAGATGACCACACCGCTTAGAAACTCTGCATTGGATTGCACAAGAGTTCCGGCTAGAGTTATTGGACTTGTTGCACCCATCTGTGGCGCTGGTATGATTTCCGCTGGAATATTGAACCTGGCGCAGTCAATGAGGTTCTGGCATGCAGTGTCGCTCCACACGAGCGGGGAAGATGGGCACACGTCAAAGATTGCCATCGGCTTGTCCGCTAGCTTGTCTTCTCCGCCAGCGACAACCTCCAACAGCCGCTTCATGTCAACTAGTCCTTTCTTCGTAAAAGCGCCCGTGATAATGCTCTTCGTTGAATTTTTGAGCACGAGATAGAGGCGGTACAGGTCGCTTATCTCCTTGGGCACTTCAAAGGGCACCATGGCTGTGCTTTGGGCATGAATGTACTTGAGTCCGTCAACTAGTCTCACTAGGTCAACCAAATCTCTTGAAAGAGGTTGTCTTATCTCGCCTGTCTTGTGGTCAGTGAAGTAAACTGCACTTGAGCCAGGGTTGAAGATTGTATTGTTCATGCCAATTATCTGTTCATGCTCTCCGTCTCTGTCGTACAATTTCAGGACTGACGCTGTCTTGCCGAGGCACTTTTTCACAAGGCTATGAGGTATGTGCGCAACTTTCTTGTCAGAATCAATCTGGCATCCGGCGTCCCTGAGTAGAAGCAAAGCTTCATTGTTTTTCACTTGAACGCCTACTTTTTCAAGTATTGCTAACGAATTGTCGTTGATGTCTTTGATGGCATCCGTGGAAAGCAGTTGCAGCAGCTGTCTTCTGGGAGAAGAAAACTCGGCCACGCGCTATCACCTGAGCATTCCGTGGTCATTATTCTTTTCATAAACACTTAAAACTTGGCGCGCGCAACTCATCGAAAAACTGAGATAACCTTGTCAGCGAACAGTTGAAGCGATTCATTTTTCATAATGTCTGGGAATCGCATCATAATGTATGTGACTCCAACATCGATGAACTCTTCTATCCTGCTTACGATTTCTTCAGGCGTGCCGACAAGGTTTCCCTCTATGAACTCTGCTTCTGACACATTGTCGGGCTTGAATTTCCTGATCTTCTCGTTCAATACAGGTTTGTTCTTTGCAATCAACGTGTAATCGACGATGAGTGTCTTCTCAATCTGGTCTATCCTTCTACCTACATTTCTACAGTGTTCATCCAGAATTGCCAGCAGTTCCTTGTAGCGTTGAGGCGTCATAGGGCCACCGAAATTGCATCTGTCAGCCAGTTCAGCCACGACCCTAAGTGTGAGTTTCTTGCCCTCGCCGCCGACGAGAATCGGCGGATGCGGCTTTTGAACGGGTTTGGGACAGTTAATCGCCTTGTCTATCGTGTAGTATTTGCCGTGAAAGGTCGGTTCATCCTCTGTCCACATCTTCTTGATTATCTGAAGGGCTTCACGCATCTGTGCTATTCTTACAGAATCCTTTGGGTAAGGTATGCCGTACGCGTCGTACTCGAGCTTGTACCAGCCTGCACCTATCCCCAAATTCAGCCTGCCGTTGCTAATTGCGTCTAGTGTTGCTCCCATCTTCGCCAAAACTGCCGGGTTTCTGTACGAGTTACACATGACTAGCTGACCTAGACCAAGGTTCTTGGTCAATGTAGCCAAGGCACTTAACGTGGTCCAGCTTTCAAAACAAGGTTTAGTCGAGGCTGGGGAAGTAATGAAGTGATCGTATATCCATACTGAGTCGTAGTCCAATGCTTCGCACTGGAGCGCAACGTTTTTGATAGCTTCAAACTCCTTTCCGGGAACACAGTCTGTCAGCTCGCCGAGCCAACCTTGAGGAATAAAGCTGCCAAACTTGATCATGAAGCATCAAGATCTTCTATTTGTTGCGTTGATAAAAGGCTTGCACAAGCACCTTTAACAACTTCTTTGGAGCGCGCTCGTAAATATTCTTCTATAATAGTCCTCTTGATCTTTCTAACATACGCGTTTAAGAAACAGGACAACGCTCAGGTTCAATCAGGAGAAGAGAGAAGGCAGAACGCGGTAATGTCAGAGGAAAAAGCAAGGAATCTAGACGAACAATATCTCGGGACTTTCATAAAATCATACTCGAAACGCTATGAGGAGTGGAAGAGGAAAAACCTTCTTCTAATAGCCCTTCGAACATTACCCAAACAAGTCAAAAAAGAGAATGTCCCCGATAACCTCCACAAGTTGAGAGCTGAATTCGAAAAGAGACTCAGCGACGAAGGCTAGATTCCACGAGAACCGCCAACACCTAGCGTGCATTTCTATTTGTTACATTTCCCATAGTTTCCGTGCGCGCAAGCGGAAAAGTGGCTAGTCTGTATCATGGTATGCGCATGAGAAGAAATGCAGAAGCCATTTGGAGAACGGCTATCGCTTAAAGAAGCCTATTTTTTCTTTGTTCGGCGGATTTCAAAGACAACGGGGTTTTCGTGATCTGGACAAACGCCGTAGACCGCGTTTTTGTCTTCTTCCCATGGGAACTCCGCGTTGAAGCGCATCGCATAGATTCTTGGCAGTATGGCAGTCAGGGCGCTGTAGCAGATGGGGCCTTTGATTGTTCTTCCGTTGAAGATGATTTTGTCGCCAACTTTATGTCCGAAATGGCATTTCCCTTTTTGGCTCTTCACCGTTACTTCGACGACCGACATTCTTGTTCCCTGTTATTCTTTTTGAATGCCCTAGATTTATCTTTTATTATCGTTCGTTAACCGTTTCTGGTGAGAAAATCCGAAAAACCCGATTGTTACACGGTTTTGCCACAGAGCGATGGAAAAAGACGTATATTCTCTTAAAGCGCGCGCAATTCATCCTTTTTCTGATGTTTTGAGTTATCGAATTTTTGATTTGAAACAATTGTTCCAATATTGTTATATTCTTGATTGATCCACTTGATAGTGAGGGGAAAGGAAACTGTCAAGTAGAACAATTTCTGGAATAGCAGTCTTTTTGGTTGTCATGATTATTTTCACAGTGTCAGTCGTCAACCTTCTGGGGAAAGTTGGGTCAACGAACTCCGAGATGGCAAAAGCATACAAGCTGTATGAGTCAACGCCGAAATATGGAGGAACATTGAGAACGGTGGGTAATGCTGCACGAAGGTTCAATCCTTTAACCAACCAGTACCTGTCTTGGGACACTCATGGAATCTTCGAAACTCTCATCACGTATGACGAGAACTGCAGTCTCATACCAGATCTTGCAGAAGACTATGAAGCGTCTGAAGATGGCTTGAGCTTGACCTTTCACCTGTACGAAAATGTTACATGGCATGATGGGATAGAGTTCAATGCGTCAGACGTGAAGTTCACTTTCGACTCGATTCTCTATGATCCCAATGTTGATCAGGTGTGGAGACTATACGTGTTTGACGTCAACTCGATCGAGGTGATAAATGCTTCCACAATAGTCTTTCACCTTGACGAACCCCTAGGTTGTCTTCCGCAATACTTGTCTTTTGTCCCAATAATCCCAAGGCACATTTATGAAGGCACAAATCTGAAGACGAATTACGCGGATCCAATAGGGACGGGCCCCTTCAAGTTCGAAAGCCGGACCACAAATATTAACCTAACCGTGACAGCAAATGAACAATACTTCAGAGGACGACCCTATCTGGACAAAATCGTCTTCGAAACCGAAACGTCCCTTGCAGACATCACTGCTGCCTTCGAAAACAATGCTCTTGACCTAGTTTCTGGTTATCTTGACCCAAGCAGAATGCAGTATCTGGAAAGCACACCGGGAACTTCGGTTACAACTAATGAAGCCGCCGATTATTGGTGCATCTATCTTAACATGAGCAAGTCGATACTGCAAAGCAGAAGTGTCAGGGAAGCAATCGCTCATGCGGTCAACAAAACCAAGATTATCACAGAAGCCTTTTATGGGTACGCCTCACCTGCCAACGGGCCGTTGCCCTCATGTCTAAAGGAATGGTACAATCCAAACGTGATTGACTACGAATTGAACAAGACGCTTGCTGAAGAACTGTTAGACCAGGAGTATCCACGAGGAGAAGATGGGTGGCGATTTAACCTCGCCATCGGAACAGTGATTTACTCTGACACACCATGGCGTGTGAACGCTGCGAACATGATCATAGACGACCTTAAATCCGTGGGGATAAATGCCACGATTCAATTCGATATGGGGGTGGGAGGTTACAATAATTTTGACGACGCATTTCTCGGCGGATGGAGACTCGATACGTTTGGACCGGACGACCTGTATGCGACCTTTCACTCGAATGAACTAGGTAACTACGGAAAATACAGCAATGCAACAGTTGATGCGCTGTTGGAAGAAGGAAGGAGCTCCTTCAACGAGACGTTGAGAAAGATTAATTTTGACAGAGCTCAAGAGATTATCGTGGAAGACGTGGCTGCCGTTTTCCTCTATTCTCCAGATGTTGCCATGGCTTATAACAATGACTTTCATGGGCGAATTTTCACTGCGCCCGTAAGTTTGCTTTTCACTCCATATTACCTTCAAGGGATTTGGTACGATCCCACGCTCAGCGGCGAGGGCAACTGTCCCTATCGCGTTTGTTTCACAGATTCTGAAGGTAGAAGAACCGGCTACTATGATGGAATAGCGTTCAGTGATATTCCTGACTCAACGTACTCTGGCATGGACAGTGACCCACAGCTTGTGAAGATCCGTGAGCCCTTAGGCATTTATACAGTGGAGCTTGTTGGAACTGAAAATGCTTCATACAAGTTTGAATTTGCCAACATGGCCTTAGACTACAAGAACGTTCGGATTCCCGAGGGGTTCATCCACGAAAACGAAACCATAACTTACATCGTCAAGGTCTGTCAAGACGGCTCAATGAAAGTCTACGATTATGACAAGTATTCCGACCATGATCTTGGAATACTGAGCATGGCAGCTTCTAAAACTCTTTTGATGCAAAGCGGCACCACGGACTTGAACGTTACGGTGTTCAACTGGGGCAACTTCACCGAGAACTTCAACGTCACAGTCTATGCCAACACAACCATTATAGAAACGAGGGAAGTCGCTTTGACGAGCGGAAACTCCCTGTCTCTCACCTCCTCGTGGAATCTTTCAGGCATTGACTACGGTAAGTATACGATAAGCAGCTACTCTTGGCCCGTTTCAGGCGAAATTGACACCGTGGACAACAACTACACCTATGGCTTGGTCTTGGTGACGATCATGGGTGACATCGACGGCAACGGCAACGTTAACGTTCTGGACGCCATCGATCTTTCGAACTCGTTCGGCAGGAGCATAGGACAAGCTGGCTTTAACCCCAGCGCCGACTTCGACGACAACGGCGTAGTCAACATCCTGGACGCAATAACCCTCGCAAACAACTACAACCAACATTACCCATAATCCTCGAATTCACATTAAGCAAGTCGTTCTTGACTACCATTGGTCAACGAGCGCGTGCTGATCCTTTCTTTTGGGGCTTGTGTCTCTTCTAGTCCTTGATCCTTTTCAATTTTGCTCTTTTCCTTTGCGGCCGTTGTCCAACTTCACAGGCTAAGAAACAAATTTAACGGCGGCAGTGAGATTCTTTTCAAGACGGGTGATTAAACTGAAAATAGTGAAGCGTGAAGGGGCTCCATCATTAGAGACGGTGAAAGGGCGACATGGGGTGATTCTTCAGTCTGGGGAGAAAGTTATGATGATGATACTCATCATTGAGCCTGGAATTCCAACTCCACCTCATAGTCATCCCCACGAGCAGATCGGCTACCTCATAGAAGGGCGAGGCATACTCTTTTCAGGCGGCGAATCAAAGGAAATTGAGGCAGGAACCTCCTTCCTAATTCCCCCGCACGAGAGCCACAATTTCAACGCAATCGGAGGGAAACCTGCAATAATCATTGACGTTTTCAGCCCACCAAGAAAAGATTACCTAGAAAAAGCGAAATAGTGCGCTCAGTCCAAGTGCATAAGAACTGCGTTTCTGACGTCGAATCCTAGTTCTGTCAGTGTCCGGTTTAGCCCTTGGAAACTCTCTTCAGGGACGCTTATGTGGCAGAAGGCATATTCGGGGTCGTTTACGTAAACATTTGCTTCAAGCATTGCAGCAATCTCCGAAACAGACCTGCCAGCTGATTCTGAATTTACTGTTGAATTCCAAAATCTTGGTATCGAGGAAACATTTCCGAAGACCTCATTCCATGCTTCAGGATGATGAAGAAACTCGCTGTGATAGACCTCAAGGGGAGGCGAAACTTTAAGAAAAACAGGCTTTGTCTTTAAGGGAATAAAGACTGGGTGTAGGCCAATCACTGTCAGAACAGCTAGTGCCAGAGCCAGCGGTATAACGATTTTGGTTGTCTTTTTCATGAGTTGATTCGATGGTAAAACGTGGGTATAATTCTACATTTCAGAACAGCATCGCACCAATAGGTAGAACACGTAACACTAAACGAGAACGTAGTGCACGTTGTTTCATGCTCCCCAGAACGACACTTTCTTTCTCATAAGGTTGACGTATTCGGTCAGTGCTTCCTGTTCCTCAGGCGTCAGTTTTTCCGCGAATTTTGTCTGCAGTATTTTGGCATGTTGTTCTGGTACTTTGACGTAGAGCACATCTTTTTCAAATATGTGTCTTCCAACTATTGGCTTTTCAACTGATATTGCTATCTGCATTCCTTTGCTAGCGGAGGACAAGGCTTCTCCTTTGTCTTGGATCTGCTGGATTTCTCCGATTTCTTCTCCGTCTTCACCTCGTATGAGTCCGTATTTGGGTTTGATGTTGCCTGCAAGGATTTCGACGCCGAATATGGCGGGTTTGGCTCTTCGGAATATGCAGCCTTCCATTATGCGCAGCTTGGCAGGTTTGACAAGAGCGCCAAAGTCTTGTTCAAGACCCGCATCACGTTTTCCTCTGAACCATGTTAGATAGTTCTCTATTACATGGTAGATTATGTTGTCTCGGAAAATGGTAACGCCTCTGGCTGCGGCTTCTTCTTCTGCATCTGGCAAGGTTCTGACGTTGAATCCCAGAATTGCGGCATAAAGAGGTTCGTGTTTCTTCACGACAGCGGCTTCAACGATGTCTCTTTTGGATATGTCTCCAACGTCTGCCAGTCTGATCGGTACGTTGTTTTGTTTGAGGATTTCTGCGATTGCCTCAAGCGAGCCCAACGTGTCAGTTTTGACTATGACTCCGTCGACGTCTATGGCTATTCTGATTTTTCCAATTTCTTCAGTGATGAGTTCAGCGTACTTTTCAGGGTCGCTACCCTTAGGAACTGCGTACAAGGTTGCGCCTGCTAAGACGCCTTCTAGGTCTGGTGCGACGATTTTGATTCCTGCTGCAGCTGCAACAGAATCCACAGAGGAGAATTTGTCCCTTGGATCTCTGATCTCGTCTAGGGGCTTTGGAACAAGAATTGCGCGTGCTCGGGTGACTATTGGTTTTTCTTTGCCGCCTACGACGATTAAGTCGTCTTTTGATAAGACCCCGTCATAGATTATCGTGTTTAGTGTCAGTCCAAGTCCAGGTTCTTCTTTGACTTCTAGAACCGTGCCTTTTGCTGGGCCTTCTGTTGTTTGCAAACGCTTTTTCAGGTATTGCTGTGTGAGTCCTATGAGGACCATGATGAGTTCGGCTATGCCTTCGCCTGTCTTGGCGCTTGTAGGCACTATTGCGATGGTTGTGCCGAATTCTTTCACATGGTCGAAACGATCTGTTTTGAATCCCTGTCGGGAAAACGCGCCTATGATGTCGTATATTCTGTTGTCCAAATCCTCTCTAACATATGGGTCTTGAAGTGGATACGACTTTAGGAAAGGTGTGTCTGGATATGACTGCCATCCTGGAACGCGGTCGATCATATTGGCGGCGACGAGGAACGGGGTTTTCCGTGTCTTCAGGATTTCTATGCATTCATTAGTCTGTGCTTCGAAGCCGCGGAGAACGTTGATTACGAGGATGGCTATGTCGGCGACGCTGCCTCCTCTTCTGCGCAGGTTGGTGAAAACCTCGTGTCCCGGAGTGTCAATGATGAGCAAGCCAGGGATTTCTATTTCGCCTTTCATTCTCGTCAGCATTGGGCCGACGAGTTGACTGAGGGTTTCAACGGGGAAGAAGCTGGCGCCTATGTGCTGCGTTATTCCTCCAACTTCGCGGGCTTGGACGCTTGTCTTGCGGATTTTGTCTAGGAGAGAGGTCTTGCCGCTGTCAACATGTCCTAACACGCATACGATTGGTTGACGAATCGGCATCTTGCTTTCTCTCCTTAGCAGTATTGAACAAGGCGATACAATGAAAGCTAATAAACTATTGTCCTAATAAATTCTCAGCTAAAGGAGTGAAATTGTTTGCCGTACTGTTGGAAGTGCGGAGCCAAGCTAACGGAAGAAGACAAGTTCTGCACAGTTTGCGGTGCTAAAGTAGCAAGGGTCACACGTGAAGAGTTCACGGTCTCTGGAGACGACGTCATTGAAAGGGTTAGGGAGTTGCTTCATGAGGGAAACGTGACTAGGGTGATCGTTAAAGACGTAAGAGGAAAGGTTCTGCTAGAAATCCCCGCTACTATTGGCGTCATAGGAGTGGTGCTTGCGCCTTGGCTTGCAGCCTTAGGCGTCATAGCTGCGTTGGTTACAAACTGCAGAATAGTTGTTGAAAGAAGAGAATAGCACTATTCAGCTTTGGCTGTAATCAAAACTATACCCAGTATTATGAGGATGAGGCTCAGGAAACCGAAGAAACCTGTGAACGCCAAGAGAGTTTCCGCGCTTGTGAGTGTATAGTATATGGAGATAAGGCCGATGGCAAGGACTATCAAACCAAAAAATCTTTCAGCAATGCTGATCCCGAAGCCGCCTTCTTCACTCATTCCAGTTCATTCCTTGTAGGTATGCTTTGCACTTAAAACAACACACACTTATTTTATGGTTTCGCTAGAAAATATGGCTGTTGAGAAATCCGCGCGCGTTAAATATGACGAGCTTGTTAAGGATTTCTGTTGATGCTCGCGCGACGGAGACAGTTGATGGAAGAAATTCAACCTGAAAAACCGCTTCGCGGATTCGTCTTTGCCTGCACTAACAAGACTGAAGATGAATGCTTAGCGTGCGCATTTCAATTTGTTACGTTTGATGTTTCTCTCAACATTCTGCGAATCCTCAAAACTGACTCACTGTTAGCGCGCGCAAAGAGGTCGGAAAAACATATAGAATAAAAGCTTTTCAGTATATTGTTGAAGGTGTAAAAAGACTGTTGTTTTTGAAAAGGTAAGTGAATAGGAGATAGTCTTGTGTTAGATAGAAAAGTTGTAGAAGAATTCCTCTTCGAAGAAATGAAGGACGCCGGGACGTGCATTCCCAAAAGGATTGATAAAAGAAAATTGGTGGAGGCATTTTGTCGATTCACGGAAGAGGACTACTATGAATGGCTAAAGGACAACTTCAGATCTTTCTTTAATCATGGAAATCCTGATTGGGATTGGATTGAGAAATACTTGCAGGAGTGGAATGACGAGACCCACTGAAAGGATGAATACGCGCGCGCTCGTCGAGACGTACACTAGAAAGAGTCTACTTTGTTTCTTCTAGTTTTTGTGGCAGATATTCATCGACTATATATGTTAAGCCGTATCTGCTGAATGCCTCCTGCTCCGCCTTCCGCTTGATTTTCATGAATGTCTTGATTTCTCTTCGCCACAATGGGTCTTTGTACCTGGGATCCTTCTGGAGTTCATACAGTCTTTTCATGTCCATGTCGTCAAGCGGGTCGGTCGGCAATTTGTAGTTGACGATGTCTGTTGCCCACACTCCGCTCCATTTCGCGTCAGGAGTGTTCAGCTCCCTCAAGTGCGCAGCGTTAGCTGATCCCGAAATTATGACCATGGCTATGTGCATTCCCCATGGATCTCCGTCTGTGAAGATATAGACTGGAAGGTTCAGTTCCTCGTTCAGTCTTCTTATGAAATGCCTTGTAGCCCTTGGCGCTTGTCCTGCAGTCAATACAAGAATTGAGTTGTATTTTCTGTGCACGTTTTCTTCGATGAATCTTGTGAACAAGCCGCCTTTCTCGATGGCTATTACCTTGTCTGCCGATGTCTTCACGAACTCGGACGAAGTCAACGCTGGACCGATTAAGACGCCGTCGGGGTGAGATGTCAAATTTAAAGTCTTTCCCTCATAGCCTGGCACCGTGTATTCTATTGTTAGGTCGCCGAAGACGGCTGAACGTTCTTCTGGAAAAATGTTGAAATCCTCTCTTGAGAAGCCCAGAATTGTTTCCAAGTCTGTAATGATGTTGTTTGATTCCTGCTGATCCTTGAACGTCATCTCGTAAGCCTGCGCCGAATAATAAACATCCCTCAGAGTTGACGTTTTGCGTTGCGAAGAAAGCTCATTGGAAAACAGTGCAGCCCAAACCAACTGTGTAAAAGGCTTCACGTGGCTGACGTTGCGTGCGCTTCGCTTGACTCTTCGGTCGCCCAAGATGAATTGTCTAAGTTTCTCATCATACATTATGTTGTCCGTTGAACGGCTCGGCATATCTATAGCCGGAAAAGTTCCCTTATCGAGTTGATCATATATTTTGCCTCCGAGATCGCCGAGGCTCTCCAGAACTTCTTTCTTTCTTTCACTAACACTGGACTTATGCTTCTTCCGATCCATATTTCCTCACACTCACCAAAAGCTTCTCAATATCAGGCACCTTCTTCTTGCCTGCAAGCTGAGTTGAAAACTGAGCAATCCTCGGCAGATACTTGCTGAAAACGCCCAGCCTCTTCCTCTCTCTGTCCACATGCTCTCTTCTTGACAAGAAAAGCTGAATCTGCCGCGCAACTTCCCTTAGCCCGTTGGCAATCTCCCTTCTAAGCTCAGGCCTGTCAGCAATGAACTCCTTGCCAACTGTTTTGTAGGGCACCTTGGTGCTGCAGATGTGCACTACGATCGCAACCGGCATTTCAGGGGTAACGTGGTATCTGCGCCAATTCATTGCTTGAATCACTCGAAGCGAAACATCATTTGCTTCATCGTAGAGCAATGGGATTCTGTTTGCAAAACGGTAAACGATGAAGTTTCCTCTTGCCGGGATCTCGCCGCCGTAAGCTATGCCGGTTTCGATGACAAATGGATGCCCGGCATAGGTTGCAGGTTTGCGTTGGTGAACAGCCACAAACTCGGGTTTTATCTCCTTCAAAATGCCAGTTCTAAGCAAATCCTCACCTAGTGGCGATAAACAACTGGCGTCAGGCGGCAAGAAATCTTTGAATTTCTTCAGCATGTGCATGAGCCTGACAATCTCTTCGTGGTCAAGCCTCTTCGGATTCTTAGACGGGCTTAGGTTGCTGAACCCCAAAAACTTCTGGGCAGTAATATCTCCAACTCGGTGGAAGTGATTCCTCAGAAAATCACGCATGTTCTTGTATGGCGTTATCTGAATAAGGCGTTGAAGTAGCTCCACATCAACACCGTACGGATGCGGCTTCGTTTCCTTCGGCGGAACTGGCATCTCTTTTGTTACCCTGATAAACTTGTACAGCCTGCCTTTCGGATCGACAAACGTCAGGTTTGCATACGGGTTTACCATGGCCGTCTGCTTGAAGTAATCCAGTATTTTGGGCATCGCCCTGAAATAATCCCCTTCAAGCGTGAACTCAACAACTGTGCCTCGCCACATTGTCTTGTTTATCAGAACTTTCCTGTCCATTATCAACGGGCGGTTTCTTTGGATGTCGATCATAAGCTTGTACATGTAAGTTTTCGAGATGCCCGTGCTTGAGATTATGGTGGCCGGCTGATGTGTTGTGATCTGACCGTACAATATTGCCATTTTGCCGCCTAAGCCGAAGGTTCCTCGCTGTTGCTTCAACTTGTATTTTGAACCGAACAATATCTGCCCAAATGCCGATGGAATGTGTCGAGGCGGGACGCCTGTGCCGTTGTCTTCAACTCTTAACTTGTAGACCTGAGTCTCTTGAGTGACCTCTCTTTCGTCTGGTTTCTGAAGGTCGCTTTCCTCTTTTTCAAGAGTGTGTTCGTTCTCTCCCTCAGCCGGGTTGAAACCTTTGCCCGTCTGGCTGGCTTCTCCCTCGTAGGACAAACGTACGTAGACTTCTGGCGGTATTCGGTGGCTCTCCGCCGCGTCTAACGAGTTTTCAACCAGTTCTCTTATCGCGACGAAAATGGCCCTCGACGGATTCGTAAATCCAGCAATGTCCCTATTTCTGTAGAAAAAATCAGCCGCTGAAATTTCTTCAAACGTCTGAGCCACTTATGTGTTCCCAGCCTTCTCCAAATTGAATTATTTCACTGATACACTTTGCTCGTTCTTTAACTTAACTACCACAAACTTGTCATTTCTTGCAGGAAAAGAAGTGCAGCTATTGTTTCCTGTGAATACGCACGTAGTAGTATTCTCCGGTTTCCTTCTGGAACTTGTCCAGCTTTGAGTCTTCTTTGTTGACTCTTGGACGCTTTGTGCTTGGGTCTCTTCTGAAGGTCACTTCCATCTCTTTCAGGAAAGTGTTCATGCCCTTCCGTAAAGTTGTGGGTGGGTTAGCTAGACCTTCTTGGCCTGGCTTGCCTGTGAAAACCATCAGGTGATCAGCAATGAAGTCCTGCGTAACCACATCGTGCTCTACGACAAGACCTGTCACGTTGCGATTTTCAACGACTCTTCGAATGGCTTTCGCCATATTCAATCGTTCTTCAACATCCAAGTACGCGCTTGGCTCGTCCAGTAAGTACAGTTCAGCATCGCGAGACAAACAGGCAGCAATCGCAATTTTCTGAAGTTCTCCTCCGCTGAGTTCAGCCACGTCTCTATCCAGAAGCAGATCAATTCTCAAGGGTTGAAGAATCTCAGTTCTGTACCAGCCTGAAGAATAGTTCTCTTTAGCAACATTCATCAATAACTCTTGAACCGTACCTTCATACTCACCTGAAATGTACTGCGGTTTGTAGCTGACCTTCAGTTGCCCAAACTCCTTGCCGTTGTCAGCCTGCTCAATCCCTGCCAGAATCTTCACAAAAGTCGTCTTGCCAGTACCGTTGGCGCCCAATATCCCGACTATTTCGCCCCTCCTGATCTCTCCAGGTTTGGCGACCAACTTGAAACCCTTGTACGTCTTCTCTATCTGATCCCATGCAAGAAGTATTTCACCGGCGCCTGCAACTTGTCCTGGCGGTTTTTCATGGAAAACTATTGCCTCCTTCCTGAACCGTACGTTTTCGTCTGGAATGTAGCCTTCAAGGTAAATGTTTATGCCTGTTCGAACGCCGTGAACGTTCGAGACTATACCATAGACCGCGGGTTCTCCGTAGAAAATGCAGATTTGATCTGACAAGTAATCGATTATTGCCAGGTCGTGTTCTGCCACTATGATTATTTTCTGATCGGCTTTCAAGCTTCTAATGGCCTTGGCTACAACGAGTCTCTGTTTCACGTCCAAGTAGCTTGACGGCTCGTCGAAAAGATACACATCAGCCTCACGACACATTGTCGCAGCGACAGCCAATCGCTGCAATTCACCGCCACTGAGCACTTCTAACGGGCGGTCCCAAACTTGTTTCAATTCCAGCTGTTCTGCTACCTTGTCCAGCGTGCCTCTTTCATTCACTTTTTCAAGCAACTCGCCGACTTTTCCGGACACAGCCTTAGGAATCTTGTCTACATACTGCGGCTTATGTGAAACCTTCAGCCTGTTTTCACTCATTCTTAAGAAATAGTCCTGAAGCGTTGAACCTCTAAAATGTTGGATTATATCATTCCAACTAGGCGGACTCTCATAGTTTCCAAGGTTGAGCCTAAACTCTCCTGAAAGTATCTTCAGCGTGGTTGTCTTGCCTATGCCGTTTTGTCCGATCAACCCTAGAACCATGCCGGGCGACGGAGTTGGAAGTCTGTAAAGCTTGAAACTGTTCTCTCCGAAACGGTGGCTGCAATCCTTCTCCAACTCATCGGGCAGATTGACTATGGAAATGGCTTTAAACGGACATTTCTTGACGCATATTCCACATCCGGTGCATAAGGATTCAACTATGACGGCTTTTTGGCCTTCGAACCTAATTGCCTCTACCTTGCTTCGCACGATCGGGCAAAAACGATAGCACATCGTGTTGCAACGCTTCGGTTTGCACTTGTCTACTTCTAACACTGCGACCCGCGTCATTCTAGACCCGACAGTGAACGCTCGCCATTAGTGGTTTATAAACATGAACCTTAAAAGCAAAAAATAAATTGCTTCAACATTTAACGTCAAAGAAAAAACACAAGAGTGCTTGTTACAAGCTGGATCCTACCATTCTTCTTCTTCAAAGTCTTCCTCTTCTTCTTCCCATTCTTCCTCTTCTTCCCATTCCTCTTCAAACACCATCTTTTTCACCTCCAACGCATTTGAATAGGTAGAGTAAAAGCACCTCTGAAATCTTTAAATATTATCATTCGTCATCTGTCGAGAACCAAACAACGACTTATGTTTATGTGCGTCTTTTCAGAGACTTTCTTTCACAATCTCACCAGTCAAAGACGCAGCAGGCTCTTTCATTTCTGGCGTCAGATAAGCCCAGCACATGTTAGGCGAGTTATGCGCCGCGCCAAATCTTCCATGCATATCGATAGCAAGCAACCCCATGGCGTTGTAGCCGAACGGTATTCTCTTGTTCACAATCCTTATCGCATATTGAACAGCTTCCTGCGCCGGTTTCCCATTCTCCATGTAGTTGCAAACAGTCTTCGACAACACAAGCCGTATAGCTATTTCACCGACACCCGTAGCCGAGCAGGCTCCCGCCTGATTGTCAGCATAGGTACCACACCCGATCATGGGAGAATCACCAATCCTACCTGGCAACTTCAATGGAAAGCCTCCAGTAGACGTTGCCGCTGCAACATTTCCATCCTTGTCTAATGCAACTGCCCCCACAGTCTCAAGGTTGAACAGTTCAGGATGCTTCTTCACCAATTCACCCAGTTTCGGAAGCTCATATCTCCCTTCAAGCAAGGCTTTCTTTTGGTCTCTGTAGTACCTCAATCGCAGCTCAGTCACCGGGTCTTTTCTGGGAAGATTATGCATTTTCGCAAGCTTCTCTGCGCCCTCGCCAACGACAAAGACATGATCAGTGTCATCCATCACGATCTTCGCCAAACGCACTGGATTCCTGATATCATGTAGCAAGCCAGCAGCTCCGGCCTGAAGCGTTTTTCCATCCATGATTGATGCTTCCATTTCAATCTGCTTGTCAATGTTCAGGCTTGACCCGTAACCTGCGTTGAATGATCCATCGTCTTCCATAACCGCAACGGCTTCCATCACGCTTTCAACCGCTTCTCCGCCATTCTTCAAAATGTCAAATCCAGTCACAGCTGCTTTCTTAACTCCTGCAAGTCCAGGTTGGCTACGTTCAGGTTGCCAATGTCCAGCGCCACCATGAACAACCATCACAGGCTTCTGAGTGTTCTTCAATTATCCTCGCCTTCAAGCTTGATATGTTGACCACCTACGATCAGAATTTAAGTCTAATGCTTTCAAGCGTCAAAATGAATAAATCCCCGTTTGGGAACACTACTCTTGGGATGATGTGAGGCGACGGCTAAGAGCCTCTGGCAATGAAAAAGCCATTTTCCACACTGACCACAAAAACCTGATTCCATCACGTTTGCCCGACTTTCTGTTTGAAACGGTTAAATCATCCTAAGACAACTTGGGCAGTGGTGCAGATAGTGATCAAAGACTTCAATCTTCTTGCAACAACCTACCGCAGAACCGAAGGCCATGCCCGTTCAGAACTGCATTACCTACTTGAACAAATAGGCGACTCTGCGGCCGTTGTCGACAGAACGGGCATTTCAGGCGTGATTGTTGCCAAAACAACCCTTAACTCATTTGACGTGATAAGGAAATTTCGCGAAATCCTGCAGGAACGCCCTTACGAGTTTCGCTACATGCTCAGAGTAATCCCGATAGAAAAAATCGTTCCCACGGACCTAGATCAAATTCAAAGCGTCATAAAAGAGCTGAGTCAAAAAATAGCCGAAGGCGAAACATTCAGGGTCACGGTTGAGAAGCGTTTCACAGAGACCTCTTCCAAAGACTTGATTGAAGCTGCCGCAACGAATATCAAAAGAAAAGTGAACCTGTCCAAGCCTGACAAAGTTGTGCTGATTGAGGTTTTGGGTGGGCTGACTGGTGTATCCGTAGCAAAGCCAGATGAAATTCTGTCTGTCTTGAAGGAAAAAGTCCTTTGACCTAGCGTTTAGTCGCCAGCAAAGCCATTCTCTCAATGATAAGGTCAACCAAAGCCTTGTCCAAATCGTCCTTTTCCATTGCAGTTTGAAGCTCTGTCTCGCTGATGTTGAAGGCTTCTCGAATCTTTTCCTTCTTTGATTTTGACAGTTCAAGAACCTTCTCGTCATGCTGCGCGCCGATGTTTCTTGAGGTCACTTGAAAGGTAGACTCTATTTGTTTGGGTTCTTTTCCGACAATCAATACTGCAACGTCTGACGTGGAAGGCTTTATGCCCATTCGTTCAGTTGCCCTGGTTATCTGGCGTTCGCCCGAAGCGTAAAGAAGTGTCTCCATCGCGAGGCTTTTCGAAATATTCTCCTTGCTATCGAAAGCTGTCAACGCGTCTAAGGCAGCAAAATAGAGGTGTTGCCACGTAGCAACAAGGCTGGCATCAAAAAACTGGACCTCAACGCCGTATGGTTTTTCTTTGTTGACTGATTCCAGAAATTTCTGTGAATTTCTTATCTTAGCGTTTTTGAAACCTGTTATTTCCGCATATGTTCCGAATTCTTCGATGCTTTTCAGCATTTGTCTTCCTCAGAAATCTCCTTCAAGAACCGTTTAATCAGTTGAGCCGGTATTCCTGCCCCAACAAGCTTCCGAGTTTCCTCTTCTACTGGTTTTCCCGTTTCTCTGCATTTCGCGATGATCTTGCGGATTGTCTCCTTGATTTCCCAAGGGAAAACTATCCAGTCACTAGTCTGTTTGGCATAGTAGTCGGGTTTGACAATACTCCATGGTTTGTAATAGACTGTGGTAGTTCTCACTTCCTTGGCACCTTCGGACACGATGTGTTCCTTTACCATCCTCAGACTCTTGCCTGTGTCAGCAACCTCATCCACAATCAATATCCTCTTGCCTGCGATTTTCACCGATATCGGCTGGGTCAGCGTAGGCTCACTTTTCGTCTCTGCAACGCCAAGGTAGAACTCGGCTCTGACATTTGCGACATTAGGGATGCTGAGTAAATCTGACAAGACCCGCGCGGGGGGCCATCCTCCTCTTGAGATGCCTACGATTATGTCTGGTTTGAACCCGTTCTCTCTGACTCTGTCAGCCAAGTCTAGCAGCATATCGTATATTTGGTTCCATGAAGGGGCTTCAAACTTTAACTTGCTAGTCAAGGCGTCTTCCTTCTTGTTTAAGAGAGTCAGATGATGCCTTATAAATTTAAAATCGACATTTGCAAAACTTCTGTGCGCATCTCAGCTTAACCAGATTCAGGAAGAAACGACGTTACTTGTCATTTCTTGCTGAATCAAATTCGCCAAGTTGAGGCTAAGTTTTTAAGCAACTTGAGCGGAACATGAGGCATGGCTTTGGATTTTCATTTCAGCCAAAGCTGGTATGCACTCTTCTTCGCATTCCTCCTAGCTTGGCTGACATTGGCGATCGTGAGAAGAAAATCCACGGGAAAGAAGGAGGCAAAAGAGCAGTTCATTCTGGGGCTTCTTGGCTCGTGCGCTCTGCTGTCAATGGAGATCTTCGCCACATCAACGAACCTGTGGAATTATGTCCCCAGAAACTGGCCGATAATACTGTGGCCCACCTACTTCGTAGCCATACTTTTCGGTTACCAGCTACTTAGGTTCGTAGAAAAATTCTTCTAGCGCACACGTTATTTGAAAGTAAAATAGTCCAATAGGCCAGTGTGCATGATCATTTCCTTTCTTTTCCCATTTCCATGTAAACTTTGCATGCTCGACCCAGTCGTGTTGATGGCTTACCTCTTCTGGAAAGAAAAAAAGCGCGCGCGAATCATTTAGGAAATGTAGAACAGATCCTCTTTACGGCCTTCTCCGATTTGCCTTATCAGCTCGTACTGAGCTTCCAAGAGAATTTTCAGCTTCTCAACATCGGTTTTGGCATCTTCGATTTCTTTTGTCTTTCCAAGAAGCTCTGATTTCTGAAGTTGCTCACTAAGGTTATCAATTTTTATCTGGAGAATCTTGACTTTGAAGGCAAACATCTGCAGAACGTACAAAAGGCTCAGCTGAGAAGAAAGTCTTTCCAGCCTATCATACTCAAGCATTTTCATAAGCGACGCTTGAACCTTGTGCACCTCAGAAGCTTTTTCAGACTTAAGTGTCGCATCGTAAGCCTCAATCCGCTTCAAAGCAGGGTCTTTACTCTCGTCAAACAATTTCTGAGTTCTCAATGCTGTTTTTCTCAATATATCTAGGATCTCATCCATTCGGTTTACGCACCTAGCTTAGTGGTGATGATTCAAGGCATAGAGAAGCTAGGGTTAGATTTAAGTTTAAAACTAGAAAAAGAGAAGGTTGCTTATGCTGGAATGCTGTGGATCATTTTCTCGTACTGTATCATCAAGCTGCTTTTTGTTTCATGTTCTTTCTGCATTTCTTTTCGCCTCCAGAAATCCATAACCCTGATGTCTCTTTAAATGTCGACGCACATGCTGAGAGCACAGAAAATACTCACAAAACGTTACTAGTCGGCATGTGTTGAAAGGCAGCCTTATCTGAAGGGAAAGTCTTTCCCGTTCGGAAAAGCAGCAAAACCCCTGCCAGCGCGAGAACTGCCCCTATTATTTGAAGGTTTTCAAATGCTTCACCAATAACAATGGCTGACAAAACTGCAGTTGCAACAGGTTCCAAAACGTTAAGCATCGTTCCCCTCGAAGCTTTCACATACTTCAATGCGTAACTGAACGATGAATATGCCAGAAGAGATGGAATCCACCCTATTGCCAGGACGATCAACCAAAGTTGCGCCGGAAACTGGGAAATCTGAGACAGGTCGCTAACAATGACTGGCATGAGCACCAACGCGCCAATTCCGTCTCCAAACAACGTCAACGTCAAGTTGGAATAAGTCCCGATCACTCTTGGATACTTGGCGGCCTCTACTATGGTCCTATTTACAATATTGTTTTTTCTTCTAACACTGTCTCTTCCAACAATGAAAACGGAATATATTTTCGCGGTCACCTTCCCCAGCCATCCGCTGATTTTGATTTGGTTGCATCAAACAACAGGGTTGTGGCCAACAAGCAAAAAGGGTTTTACATCATAAGTGCCAAGTCGAACATTACGGAGAACTCTATTTCGTACAATCAATACGGAGTCTTCTATAGCGCGCGCGCTGGGAATGTCGCCAAAAAACAATGACGTCCTTTCGAACACTTATGGAATGAACATCACAAATGGAGCCACAGTAACTGCCGAATATGACTATTGGGGTGACTCAACTGGACCTTACAACCCATCTGTCAACCCCGAAGGAAAAGGTGACCCAGTCAACGGAAATGGTTTAGATTTGGATTTTATTCCGTTTCTCACCTCGCCACAAGGTCATATCAACCAGCGTCCTGTTGCTGCACTTTCAGTCGACAAGAATGAAGCAGGCATAAACGAGGCTATCACCTTTTGATGCTACAGGTTCAACGGACGACGGTAGAATAGATTTTTACTTCTTTGATTTTGGAGATGGAACAAATAGTGGTTGGACAGCGCTACCTGTGGTTACACATGAATACTCACAGGAAAGAAAATACAATGCTACGTTGATTGTTATGGATGACTTTAGCGTCACTGGTCTCGATGGCAGCATGATATACATACCGATCACTATAGTTCCAGAGTTTCCATCAATCCTCATGCTACCATTATTCATGATAACAACACTGCTAGCAATTCTCCTCCACGGAAGAAGACGTATCAAACGCGCTTGGAAACCTAGGAATCCAGTGTGGTCTTTCGTTTCTTAGGTAATTAGCCAACAGCAACGCCTCTTCATTCGCTACAGTCTCAGCAAACTGTTTGTTTCCGTGCTTCACTCGGCTGCATCTCCTGAAGTCTCATGCACTTGCCGATCAATCTCAGAATCTCCCCACGATTCAAGCGCGAAACTCGTGATAACCCAATGCCAACCGTGCTTCTCGACAGGCTTCTCCCCAATCTCTTTTTCCAAACGCTTGTTCATCCTGAGAATCCTTCGACTAACTTGGTGTCGACGAACCCTGAACTCAATCAGCTTGGCAGCAAGATCCTTCGGCAGAAGCCCAGCATTCCTCGCCTGATACAAGTAATCCAAAATCAGGACATCCACTTCATCAACGCAAGCAAGCTTCTGAATCATGGGTCTCCTAAAATGAAACATGCCCTTCAATCCAGCTAGAATGGTTCGCTGCATAAGCTTGACTTCTTCAATATCATGTAGGGCTCGCTTCAGAAGTTGCTGATTATACTTCAAACGCCCCACTTTTTCGGTCTGACTACGGCGTTCTGAACGCTTTTTCTCTTCAACTTCCATCATACAACGCTCAAACCCCGAAAAGGCTAATGTACGAAACCGTGAAAGATGAGCCTGAACCATCTACATCAACAGAGCGCGCGCTTCAAAATCAAGATGTATTCTACGTCAGTGGAATAATGTAAAATGCTAGCTGATTTCGCCTCTACTTCTTCGCAAGGCATTGCTGAACAAAATATCGTGTAGATGATCAATAGGCACTATTGTAGCTATGCCCATGTGTTGCGGTGTCACCAAACCAAATGGAGTCTTCTGAATAACGGGTTGTGTAGTACAGTAATACCCTGTCATTATCCCAAACAAACCATATCTCTCTTCTGTTGCGCGCACAAAAACAGGAGATCCGCTGTTTCCACCAAATGGAAAACACTCTGCTAAATGAAATCTAACACTCCCTTCCCGTGTCTCGA